>Ga0209026_1000038_pt1 | contig 281227 bp, 293 predicted proteins | sample AraplaCL_Col_mCL_FD_184262 | JGI IMG/M metagenome (GOLD analysis project Ga0209026, IMG submission 184262) | Arabidopsis root microbial communities from the University of North Carolina, USA - plate scrape CL_Col_mCL (SPAdes) (version 2) | ecosystem: Host-associated > Plants > Roots >... | reverse complement strand
AAACCAATGGCAAGGCCGAGCGCTTCATCCAGTCCGCCTTGCGCGAGTGGGCCTACGGCTGGACATACCAGAACTCAGCACACCGCGCCAAGGCTCTCGCCAGCTGGCAGCACCACTACAACTGCCACCGGCCTCATAGCGGCATCGGTGGCGTGCCGCCCATCTCCAGGGTCAGCACTTCAAGACACGACCTGTTGACGGTTCACACCTAGTCCTCGAACCGGCTCGCGCCGTCGCGATCACGCTCGTAGCGATGCGCCACGTCGAACGGCGGCAGCCACGCTTCGCGGCGGATCGTCCACAGCTCGTAGGTCGGCACGAACTGGTCGGGGGCGTCGAGCGCGCCGAGGTTGATCTCGATCTCGTCGCCGCCGCGTCCGAAGACGGACGAGCCGCAGCGCGGGCAGAAGTGGCGTCCGGCGAAGTCGTTCGTGCGCCCGCGCACGCTCACCGCGTCCTGCGCAAAGATCGCCGATGCGTGGAACAGCGCGCCATGGTGCTTGCGGCAATCCAGGCAGTGGCACACGCCCACCCGGTACGGGCGGCCGGTGGCCGTGAAGCGGACGTCGCCGCAGAGGCAGCCGCCATCGAATCGGTCCATGTCGCGCTCCCTGCTGGTCGGGTGATCCGCATGTTTGCATCCGGACGGCGGGCTGGCAATGGGCTCGCCCGCAGCAAGGCACGCCGCTTGCCGACCCCTCGAACCGCAACCCAGACGACCGAAAGGCCACGCCGTGATCGACGAGCAATCCAGCCAAGACATCCGTTCCCTGTTCGACTGGCGCAGCGCGCCGCGCGACACGGGCGAGGCGAGCAACTCGCCCGTCGCCAACGACGACCTCGCCCTGGCGCTGAGCCTGCTGTCGTGCAATTCGCGCGACCGCGAGCAGTTCCGCGGCGCCCAGGCCGCGGCCTGACGACCATGCGGACCACGGACTCGGCCATGCGCTCGCTGCGCACGGCCACGTTCACGATCTCGATCCGCGACTCGTCCGAGGACCAGCTCGAGGCGGCGGCCGCCGCCTTCACCTGCACGCTGCACCGCGCGGGCATGACGCCCGAGGACGCGCTGCTCGCATGGCGCCGCATGGACGAGTGGGAACGCCGGAATTTCGCGGCCGATGCCGACCCGGGGCCGCAATGGTGGCGCACGATGGCCATCGCACGCGACGCCGTGCTGGCCGCGCTGCGCGCCGCCGGGCTCGACGGCCAGCGCCGGCCCTTCATGATCGAGCCGGCCACCCGGCCGCACTAGCCCGCTTCAGCGCAGGGCCCAGCCGTCCACGTCCAGCACCGCCTGCGCGAAGGCTTGTGGCGCTTCCTGCGGCAAGTCGTGGCCGATGCCGCCGTCGACCCGCCGGTGCTCGTGCCGTCCCGTGAAGCGGCCGGCCGGGGGCGTGCCATCCGGCGTGACGCCGTCGGCGTCGCCGTCCAGCGTGATGGCGGGCACCGTGATCGGCGGCTGCGCGGCCAGGCGGCGCTCGATGTCCTCGACCGCCGGGTCGCCGTCGACCAGGCCGAAGCGGTGGCGGTAGGAGTGGACGACGACGTCGACGAAATCGGGGTTGTCGAACGCGGGCGCGGTCCGGTCGAAGTCGGTGTCGCCGAAATCCCAGCGCGGCGACCACAGCCGCCACAGCAGGCGCGCGAACTCGCGGCGGTGTGCGGCCAGGCCGGCGCGGCCGCGCTCGCCGTGCAGGTAGTACTGGTACCACAGCCGATACTCCTTGTCGGGCGTGGCGGGCGCGGCAGATCGCGCGATGTCCTGCACGTTGTAGCCGTTGACCGAGACGAGGCCCCGCACCCGCCGCGGCCACAGGGCGGCGACGATGCAGGCCGCTCGGCCGCCCCAGTCGTAGCCGGCGACGAGCGCCTGATCGATGGCCAGCGCATCCAGCAGCGCGAGCAGGTCGGCCCCGAGCGCGGCCTGCTGGCCGGAGCGCGGCGTCGCGCCGGACAGGAAGCGCGTCGGGCCGTATCCCCGCAGGTACGGCACGATGACACGCATGCCACTCCCGGCCAGGCGCGGCGCGACGGCGTCGTACGCGTGCACGTCGTAGGGAAAGCCATGCAGCAGTACCGCCGGGCGGCCGGCCGGGTCGCCCTGTTCCAGGTAGGCGACGCGCAGCACGCCGGCGTCGATGGATCGGATCCGGGGCGCGTCCGTCATGGCTCCTCCGGCAGGTGGGGTGGAACGCGCAAGATATACGATCCGCCAAGGCCACGACCACACAAGGCAATCACATGGATCTCGGACTCCGGGGCAAGGCGGCGCTCGTTTGCGCATCGAGCAAGGGACTGGGCCGCGGCTGCGCGAGCGCCCTGGCGGCCGAGGGCGCCGACCTGGTGCTCGTCGCGCGCGGGCGCGACGCGCTCGAGGCGACCGCGCATGCGCTGCGCGAGGCGACGGACGCCAAGGTCGTCGCGATCGCGGCCGACATCACCACCGACGCCGGCCGTGCACTCGCGCTGGAGGCCGCGCGCGAGCTGCGCCACGGCGCGCCGGCGGCGTTCGACATCGTCGTCACCAACGCCGGCGGGCCGCCAATGGGCGACTTCCGCGAGTTCGACCGCGCGGCCTGGCTGCGGGCCGTCGAGGCCAACATGCTCACGCCCATCGAGCTGATCAAGGCGACCGTGGACGGCATGGCCGCGCGCGGCTGGGGCCGCATCGTCAACGTGACGAGCTCGTCGGTGAAGGCGCCGATCGCGTCGCTGAGCCTGTCCAACGGGGCGCGCTCCGGCTTGACCGGCTTCGTCGCTGGCGTCGCGCGCGAGGTGGCCGGCCGCGGCGTGACGATCAACAACCTGCTGCCCGGCGCATTCGCCACCGACCGCCTGCTGTCGTCGTTCGCGCCGCGCGCGCAGCGCCTGGGCGTCGGCGCCGACGAAGTCGCCCGGCAGCGCGCGGCGGCCATTCCGGCCGGCCGCTTCGGCACGCCCGAGGAATTCGGCGCCGCCTGCGCGTTCCTCTGCAGCGCGCAGGCCGGGTACATCACAGGGCAGAACGTGCTGATCGACGGCGGGGCGTATCCCGGCACGTTGTAGGAGGTCGACGACGGACGACGCGGATCGGCGCGACGGGTGTTTCGACCCGTGATCCGTCGCCCTGTCGTCCCGCTAGAACCGGTAGCTGCCCGTCAGCCCCGCGAAGAACGTGCGTCCCGGCGCCGGCTCGAAATAGCGCCCGTTGCCCTCGTTGACGATCACCGAGCCGACGTAGCGCCGGTTCGTCACGTCGTCGACGCGCGCGAATGCCGAGAACTGCCAGGCCCCCAGCGGCAGAACGTAGCCCGCCGACACGTTCGCCGTGACGAACGACGCGGCCGCGTCGGAGTTCGTGTCGTTGACGAACACGCGGCCCAGCGCGCGCGCGCCGACGCTCGCACGCCAGCCGCGCGGCGGCGTCCAGCCCAGTTCGGCGGACAGCACGTCGCGGGCGACGCCCGGGATGCGGTTGCCCGACGCGACCGGCGTCGCCGGCGCGGTGCACGGCGTCGTCGTGCAGGCGAGGAAGCCGTCGGTGTACTGCGCCGCGAGCCGCGTGTAGGCGACCTGCACGGCGACGTCGCCAGGCAGCAGCTTCGTCCACGCCACCTCCAGGCCGAGGCGACGCGTGGAGGCGACGTTCTGGTAGGTCGAACGGCCGCCCACGTTGGACAGGGTCACGATCTCGTTGCGGGTGCGCGTGCCGAACAGCGCGACGTCGAGCACGCCCAGCGACGCCGAATGCGCCTTGGCGCCGATCTCGAGGCTGTCGCTGCGCGCCGGCTTCAGGTCGAGGTTCAGGCCGGTCAGGCCGTCGGGGCGGTAGGCAAGCTCGTTGAGCGTGGGCGTCTCGAAGCCGCGGCCGGCCGTCGCGTACAGGTGGAGCCCGGGGCTCGCGGCCCACTGCACGCCCAGGACGGGCAGCGTCGCCTCGTAGGTCGCGCGGCCGCTGTCGTCGGGGTTGCTGCCGACGACGTAGCGGTCGTGCGAGGCGAAGCGCACGCGGCTGTGGCGCACGCCGGCGTCCAGCGTCCAGTCCTCGGCAGGGTGCCACTGGCCCTGCAGGTAGGGGTCGAGGTCGTCGACGTCGTTGACCTCGTCGCGCCGCAGCGCGCCCTGCACGCCCAGCACCTGCGCGGGGGGCGTGCCGGCGAAGTCCTGCCAGCCCTGGCGGTGTTCGCGCAGCTTGTCCCAGGCCAGCCCGCCGATCAGCGACCAGCGCCGTTCGGCCGGGCCGCCGGTGCTCGTCCAGCGCAGGTCGGCGCCGTCGTAGTCGCGACCCAGCCCGATCACGCCGCCGGGGTTCAGCGGATTGGCCTGCGCCGCGACGGGGATGGACTGGAACTGGGTGGTGGCGCGGTGGCCGTCGTAGACCATCGCGCGCAGCGCATTGGCGTCGTCGAGCCGCAGCTCGTAGATGAGGCCGCCCTGGGTCTGCGCGAGCGACTTGCGGGTATTGAACTGCGTGGCCACCGGGTCGACGCCGCGCGGGTCGGCCTGCAGTTCGGCGCGGGTCAGGCCCAGCGGGTCCTGGGCCGACGGCAGCTGGACGCCGTTGCCGATGATCGTGAGCCTGCCGGCGTTGCCCAGCTGCAGGCGCAGCTTGAGGTTCTGGATGTCGCGCCGCGCGGCGCTGTGCGCGCGCCAGCCGTCGGTCTCGAAGCGCGAGACGCTGGCCACGTAGTCCAGCGGCCCCTGGGCGCCCGAGAGCTTGGCGTCGTAGCGTTGCTGGCCGTCGCTGCCGCCGCCGGCTCCGACGGTCAGCTTCGGCGCACCGGCGCCGTCCTCGGTGAACACCTGCACCACGCCGCCCGACGAGTTGCCGTACAGCGCCGAGAACGGCCCGCGCAGCACCTCCACCGCCGCGGCCGAGCCGAGGTCGACGTTGGAGATCTGCCCCTGGCCGTCGGGCATCGTCGCGGGGATGCCGTCGACGTACAGCCGCACGCCGCGGATGCCGAAGCTCGCGCGCGCGCCGAAGCCGCGCACGGAGATCTGCACGTCCTGCGCGTAGTTCTGGCGGTCCCGCGCGAGCACGCCGGGGACGCCGGCCAGCGTCTCGGACAGGTTGATGCCGGGGCGCGACTCGGTGTCCGGCGACAGCGTGACCAGCGAGATCGACGCGGGGACGTCGAACGCCGGCGTCGCGATGCGCGTGGCCGTGATCGTGACCGTCTGCGGCGGCGCGTCGGGCTGCTGCGCGGCGCACAGGGCGCTGCCCGCGGCCGCGACGGCCACCGCCGGACCGCGCCAGCGCAACGAATGGAACGCGTTCATCGTCATCCCTCCATCATGATCCGTTGCGGGTCGCGGATGCAAATGGCGTTCCAGTCGAGGACGAGGGCCGTCGGCCGCCTTGCGCCCTGGCGTGCCCCCAAGGGCGCGCGCCGCGGTGACACGGGGGTGTGCCGGCGTGGGACAGCACGCCACCGGAAACGTCCGCTTGTCGATCAGTCGCGCGGCAGCGCGGCCGGCGCCAGCGGCGTGCCGCAAGCGGCCAGGAATGCGAGCTTGCCCGCGCGCGGCTGGCGCTTGAGGGCGTGCTCGGCCTTCAGGGCCGCCGAGCGCGACGGCAGCTGCGACGCCGCCACGACGCGCAGTGGTGCGAACGCCTTCGTGAAGCGCGCGCCGCGCCCGCCGCGATGGGCCGCGAAGCGCGCGGCGAGGTCGTTGGTGATGCCGGCGTACAGGCGCTCGCCGGCGCATTCGAGCAGGTACAGCACCCAGGGCTCGGGTGCGGGTGCGGCTGCCGCCTCGCTCACGCCATGCGCTCCGCGCCCTCGGGCACGCTCACCCACGGGTGCATGCGCTCCTCCCAGACCGAGATGCGCGGCGGCGGGAAGGTGTTGTCCGCGAAGGCGCCGACGGGGACGGCGCGGACGGTGTCGTCGAACCAGTAGTACACCGTCGCGCCGCACGCGGGGCAGAAGTGGAAGTGCGCCGCCGCGCCGGATTCGCCGACGCGCACGTACTCGGTGGACAGGCCCGTGATCTCGACGTTCTCGGTGAGGAAGCGCGCCTGCGCGCCATACGTGCTGCCGGTACGGCGCTGGCAGGCGTAGCAGTGGCACATCGACACCCGGACGGGATCGCCATGCGCGACCAGCCGCAGCTGGCCGCAGGAGCACGAGGCGTGGTGGACGTTCATCGCCCGATTCTGGCGCAACGCGCGCTCAGCGCGAAGCCGCCACCAGCGCGCGCGCCGCGCCGAGCAGCACGCGCGTCGCCTCCTCGGGCGACAGCAGGGACGCGCTGACGAACGCGCCGTTGACCAGCACCCCCAGCTGCGCCGCGAGCTCGCCCGGGCGGGGGGCGCCGAGCTGGCGCGCCAGCTCGGCCAGCCGCTTGCGCATCGCCTGCATGTGCTCGCGCGACACCGTGCGCGAGGGGTGGTCGGCCTCGGCGAACTCGGCGGCCACGTTGATCTGCGGACAGCCGCGGTAGTTGGCGCGCGCCAGGCGCTTGCCGATCCAGCGCATGTGCGCCTCGAGCTCGGCCATCGGCTCGCCGGCGTGGCGGGCTGCGACCTCGTCCCACTGGGCCCAGAACTCGGTGTCCTCGCGCTCGAGGAAGGCCACGATCAGGTCGTCCTTGGTGCGGAAGTGCCGGTACAGGCTGGTCTTGGCGACGCCGGATTCGTCCACCACGAGGTCGACGCCGACGGCGCGCACGCCGCGCTCGTAGAACAGCGTCGAGGCCGTGTCGAGGATGCGCTGGCGGACCTCGGACGCCTCGGCGCCGGCGTCGCTCGCGGGGGTTCGGGTCCTGGCCATGTTGACATGATACAGACCTGTCTTTATCCTTGACGCTACAGACCTGTCTGTTTCATCAAGGAAGGAATCCCTCATGCCCGTCTCGCCCGCCCTGCGTCCCGTTGCCGTCTACGGCGCCGCCGGCCACACCGCCCGCTTCGTGCTGGCCGAGCTGAAGCGCCGCGGCCTGCCGGCGGTCGCGGTCGGCCGCAACGCCGCCACGCTGCCGACGGACGTCCCGGCCCATGTCGCCGCCGTCGACGATGCGGCCGCGCTCGACGCGGCCTTCGCCGGCTGCGCCGTCGTCATCAATTGCGCCGGCCCGTTCCTGGACACCGCCGCCCCCGTCATCGAGGCCGCGCTGCGCGCCGGCGCCCACTACCTCGACGTGACCGCCGAACAGGCCAGCGCCATGGACGCCTTCGAGCGCTTCGACGCGCCCGCGCGTGCCGCGCGCGTCGCCGTGATCCCGGCCGCCGGCTTCTACGGCGGCCTGGCCGACCTGCTGGCCACGTCGCTGCTCGGCGCGGACGGCGCGGCCGACGAGCTCACCGTGGCCGTGGCCCTGGACCGCTGGTGGCCGACCGCGGGCACTCGCATCACCGGCGAGCGCAACACCGTGCCGCGCCTCGTCGTGGCCGGAGGCCGGCTGGCGCCGCTGCCGTTGCCCGCCGCGCGCTCGACATGGACGTTCGGCGCGCCGCACGGCGAGCAGGCCGTCGTCGAGCTCACGTTCAGCGAAGTCGTCACGATCTCGCGCCACCTGCGCGTGAACGAATTGCGCGCGCACCTGACGCAGTCGTCGCTGGACGAGATCCGCGACGAGGGCACGCCTCCTCCGGCGGCCGTCGACGCGCTCGGCCGCTCGCCGCAGCGCTTCGAGATGGTGGTGCGGGCGCGCCAGGGCGGGCAGGTGCGCCAGGCCACGGCGCGCGGGCAGGACATCTACGCCGTCTCCGCGCCGCTGGTGGTGCAGGCCGCGCAACGCCTGATGGCGCCGGGCTATGCGCGCTCGGGCGCGCTGTCGCTCGGGCAGGCCGTGGACGCCGGGGACTTCCTGCGCGCGCTCTGCCCCGAACATCTCGAGCTGGCCTGAGCACGGTTGTCCCCGTCGCAGTAGGATATGCGGATCCGGCGCTTCGCGGCGTCCCGCGCGGCCCGTAACCTCCCGCCCACTCGACAACTCACCGCGACGCCATGCGAATCAACCTCAAATCCCTGCTCGCCACCGTGCTCGCCGCGACGACCCTCGTGTCCGTCGCCCGCGCCGACCAGCTCGCCGACATCAAGAAGAAGGGCGAGATCGTCGTCGGCGTCCTCGGCACCGACGAGCCCAACAGCTTCGTCGATCCGAAGACGCGCGAGATCGTCGGCTACGAGGTCGACCTCGCCAACGCCATCGCGAAGAAGATCGGCGTGAAGGCGACGTTCAAGCAGATCGCCGTGGCGGCACGCATCCCCGAGCTGCAGCAGGGCCGCGTCGACCTGCTGGCCGCCTCGCTCACGCACAACAAGGAACGCGAGTCGCAGATCGACTTCTCGCTGACCACCTTCGTCACCGGCCAGAAGGTGATGGTCAAGGCCAGCAGCGGCATCGCCGACGTGCCGCAGCTGGCCGGCAAGAAGGTGCTGACCGTCAAGGGCGGCACCCAGGAGGAGAACGTGCGCAAGGCGGTGCCCAGCGTCGAGGTCGTCACCTTCGAGACCACGCAGCAGGCCTTCCAGGCGCTGCAGCAGGGCAAGGGCGCCGGCTACGTCAACGACGAGGCCACGCTGGTCAACGACATGGCCAAGCTCGGCCCGGCGAAGAAGGACTACCGCATCCTGCCGACCAACCTCAGCACCGAGCCGCTCGCGCTCGGCATCCGCAAGAACGAGCCGGCGCTGAAGAAGGTGGTCGACGACACGCTGGCCGAGCTCGAGAAGTCCGGCGAGGCCGACAAGATCTTCATGAAGTGGTACGGCCCGACCACGAAGCTGCAGTTCGACAAGCGTTCGTTCAAGATCGATTCCGACAAGATCTGAGCGTCGAGACGCCTGCCGCCCTCGATGCCCGGCTTCGATCTCCAGCTGCTGCTGCATGGCCAGTACCACGAGTGGCTGGTCGCCGGCCTGCTCGTCTCGCTGAAGCTCGCCGGCGTCACGATCGCCTGCGCGCTGCCGCTGGCGATCGGGGTCGCGCTGCTGCGGCTGTCGCCCTGGCGGCCGCTGCAGTGGCTGGGGGCGGCCTACGTCGAGGGCATCCGCAACGTCCCGCTGATCGCGCACCTGCTGTTCTGGTACTTCGGCGCGCCCGAGCTGCTGCCCGACGCGCTCAAGGAGCGGCTGTACGCCGGCAGCTACGAGTTCGTCGCCGCGGCCATCGCCCTCACGCTGTACGCCGCCGCGTTCATGGCCGAGAACATCCGCAGCGGGATCCGCGCCATCCCCGCCGTGCAGTTCGAGGCGGCGCGCGCGCTGGGGCTGGGCTTCATCCCCGCGATGCGCCGCGTCGTGCTGCCGCAGGCGCTGCGCGTGACGGTGCCGCCGCTGCTGTCGCAGGTCATCATCCTGTGGAACGACACCAGCGTGGCCACCGTCATCGGCGTGGGCGAGATGATGTACCAGGCCGCCCGCGTGGAGTCGGCCGCGTTCCACAGCGTCGAGGCCTTCGGCTTCGCGACCGTGTCCTACCTCGCCGGCTCGCTCGCGCTGACGGCCGCGGCCGCCTGGATCCACCGGCGCTGGCCGGTGCGCACGCTGTGAGGCCGGCGCCGTGATCGAGCTGATCCGGACCTACTGGGTCTACTTCCTGATCGGCCAGTACCCGCAGGGGCCGCTGGGTGGCGTCGCCGCGACCGTGCTGCTGGCCGCGCTCGCGCTGCTGCTGGCGATGCCCATCGGCCTGCTCATGGGCCTGGCGCGCACCAGCACGGTGGCCGCCCTGCGCAGGCCGGTCACCGTCGTCGCCTACCTGATCCGCGGCATCCCGCTGCTGCTGATGGTGTTCTGGATCTACTTCTACCTGCCCACCGTCACGGGCCACAAGACCGACCAGTTCAGCACCATGCTGATCGCGCTGGTCATCTTCGACGGCGTCTACCTCGGCGAGATCGTGCGCGCCGGCATCCAGGGCGTGCCCAGGGGCCAGTACGAGGCGGCCCGCGCGCTGGGACTGGGCCACGGCCGCGCGATGCGCCGCGTGATCCTGCCGCAGGCGCTGCGCAGCATGCTGCCGTCGCTGGTCAACCAGTTCGTCTCCACGATCAAGGCGACCTCGCTGGGCTACATCATCGGCCTGACCGAGGCCTCGTTCATCGCCACGCAGATCAACTCGCAGGTGTTCGTCCACCCGACCATGGTCTACCTGCTGCTGAGCCTGATGTACTTCATCCTGTGCTTCGGGCTCTCCCGGGTGGCGCTCATGATCGAGCGGCGCCAGGCGCGCCGCGGCCTGCCGCGCCCCGCCCGCTCGCCCGGCTCCCTCACGGCCACCGCGGCCGCCAACGCATGATCCAGTTCAACCAGGTCAACAAGTGGTACGGCGAGTACCACGCGCTCGTGGACATCGACGAGACCATCGCCAAGGGCGAAGTCGTGGTCGTGTGCGGGCCCTCGGGCTCGGGCAAGTCCACGCTGATCCGAACGATCAACCGGCTCGAGGCGATCGAGTCGGGCACGATCACCTTCGACGGCGAGGACGTCCACCGTCCCGGCATCGACCTGAACCGGCTGCGCTCGCGCATCGGCTTCGTGTTCCAGCAGTTCAACCTGTTCCCGCACCTGACGGTGCTGCAGAACTGCACGCTGGCCCCGGTCGAGGTCGGCGGCGCGCGGCCCGCGCAGGCGCACGACAAGGCGATGGCGCTGCTCGAGCGCGTCGGCCTCGCGCACAAGGCGAACGCGTGGCCCTCCGAGCTGTCCGGCGGCCAGCAGCAGCGCGTGGCCATCGCGCGGGCGCTGGCGATGGAGCCGCCGCTGATGCTGTTCGACGAGCCCACCAGCGCGCTCGACCCCGAGATGGTGGGCGAGGTGCTGCTGGTCATGCAGGGCCTGGTGCGCGACGGCATGACGCTGGTCGTCGTCACGCACGAGATGGGGTTCGCGCGCGACGTCGCGCACCGCGTGCTGTTCATGGACCAAGGCCGCATCCTGGAACGCGCCGAGCCGCACGCGTTCTTCAACCACCCGCAGCACCCGCGGGCGCAGCAGTTCCTGGCGGACATCCGGACGCCGTTCGCCCGGCCGGCCTGAGGCCGTCCCCTGGCGCGCGCAGCACGCCCGGGCAGATACGCGACAATTCGTCTCCAAGCCCTCGGACACGCGTCCTACCCGGCGCCCGCCATGCTCCCCACTCGAATTGGCCGCTACGACATCACCGCCGAACTCGGGCGGGGCTCGACCAGCATCGTCTACAAGGGCGTCGACCCGCGCGACGGCCGCATCGTCGCCATCAAGACCCTGCAGCGCAGCGCCGACAGCGACGGGGACGCCGACGAGATCCTGCGGCAGTTCCGCGACGAGGCACGCGCCGTCGGGCGCCTGAACCATCCGGGGCTGGTCGCCGTCGACGAGATCGGCGAGGACGGCCTGCACAGCTGGCTCGCGATGGACCACGTCGAGGGCCGCACGCTCGCCGGGCTGCTCCGCGACACGCCGCTGCCCGGCGCCGAGCATGCGCTGGCCGTCCTCGACGAACTGCTCGACGCGCTGGGCTGTGCGCATCGCGAGGGCCTGTGCCACCGCGACGTGAAGCCTGCCAACATCCTGCTGACGCCCGCGGGGCGCGTGAAGCTGGTCGACTTCGGCGTCGCACGCCTGCGCGACCTCGGCTTGACGCGGGTGTCCTCGATCATCGGCACGCCGGCGTTCATGGCGCCCGAGCAGTTCACCGGCCGTGCGCTCGACCACCGCGCCGACCTGTTCGCCTGCGGAGTGCTGCTGCACCAGTTGCTGGCCGGCCGCCCGCCGTTCTCCGGCGCGCCGGCGGCGGTCATGCAGCAGATCCTGCACGAGGATCCGCCGCCACCGAGCGTGGCCAGCGGCGGCCGGGTCGATTCCTCGTACGACATCGTGGTCGCGCGCGCGCTGGCCAAGCGCGCCGACGAGCGCTTCGCGAGCGCCGAGGACATGCGCGACGCCCTGCATGCGGCCGCGCGGCATGCCGCCGAGGCGCCGCTGGCCACCGTCGTGGGGACGGCGGTCGGCACCCTCGTGCAGGACGCCGGCAGCCTGTTCGGGCACCTGTCGCCCGAGCAGCGCGCGGCCTTCGACCAGGCGCGGGCGCACCGCCTCGATCCGATGGGCGGGCTGGTGATGCGCGACGCGCCCGCCCAGGCCCAGCGGGTCGACGCCTTCGCGCTCTACGTGCCCGACGCCGGCTCGTGCCATGCGATCGTCGACATCCCCCACCGCGGGCAGGCCGACGAGACCTCGGCTGCCGTCGTGGGATCGGCGCCCGAGCAGGCGCTGACGCCCGAGGCCTGCGCCGCCGCCCAGCACCTGCTGGCACGCCGCGTGGGGCCGGTGGCCAGCGTGCTGGTGCGGCGCGCGGCCGACGCGGCGGGCGGCTCGCGTGAGGTGTTCATCGCCAGCCTGCTGGCCGGCACGCCGGCGTCGCAGCAGGCGGCATTGCGAGCGGAGCTGGAGGCCGCGCTGGCGCCGCCTCAGCCTCAGCGCAGCGGCCGATAGCGGCACTCCAGCGAGTCGCCGCGGTAGATCTCGAACGGCAGCTCGCCGATGCGCAGCTCGCCGCGCCGGCGCTCGATCAGCCGCGACAGCGCGGCCACGCCCGGGAGCGCCGTCATCAGCTGCTCGCGCGCCCGGAAGATCTGCATGTTGACGTGCGTCGTCTCCATGCCCAGCATGCGCGACAGGTCGGCGCTGGCCAGCCAGCCCTGCGCGCCGGGCTCCAGGCCGCGCTCCTGGTCGGCCATGCGCCGGCGCGCGAGCGTCGCCAGGCAGTAGTGGTGGCTGCGCTCGCCGAGGTCGGTCTTCGCGACGCCGTCCTTGACCTCGAGGCTGGCGTGCTCCTCGTCCAGGCTCAGCCGCATCACCAGCACCGGCGCTTCCGGTTCGCGGGCGACCTCCGCCACCTGGGTGTCGTCCATCGGGGCCGCCGCGACGAAGCGGTGCGCGCCCGACCCCATCCGGACGGTGTCGCCGTCCTTGAGGGCGCGCGTCTCGCCGTTCTGTTCCAGCATCCACAGTCCCGGGCCGGCCAGGTAGATGCACAGCTCCGGCGCGTCGCTGCTCGGAAGCAGGTTGTGCGCCGCCAGCGCGATCACCGGCCGCAGCAGGTCGGCCGGCACCAGGACGTCCGCCGGGGCGGCCACGTCCTGCACCCGCCAGGCCACGTTCGGGCCGCGGCCCAGGCGCAGCTCGGCGCCGGCCTCCAGCGCGAACGGCTCGCCGGGCACCAGGACCTGGCCGTTGACGAACGTGCCGTTGGTGCTGTGGTCGGACACCATCCAGCGCCCGTTGCGCCAGCGGATGACGGCGTGCAACGACGAGATGCCCGGATCGTCGACGGCGGTATCGGCGCGCAGGGCATTGCGGCCGAACACGTGTTCGGCGCGGAGCACCACGCGGCTGCCGGTGCGGGGATCGAACAACGTACCCATCTCGCGCAAATCTCCACGCCGACGGACGCCTCGGCGCAGCCGGAAGTGTAGTTCCCCCGCGTCGCCCGCCCCGCCCGCGGGCGCCGCGCGCGGGCCTGGCTCCCCTGGCGTCGACCCCGGGCAAACCCGGGGCGCGGGGCGGCGTCACGGCCCGCGTTATGTCCCGTGATGGATCGCATGCGGTCGCCGGCCGAACATACGTCCCATGCCGAAGCGAATCGGCAAGCCAAGAAGACACCGACCCGACGAGGAGAGCCGCCATGTTCCACACGCCCATCGACACCCGCACCGCGAACGCCACCGCCTTCGGCCGCTACCCTGCCACCAAGCCGCTGCAGTTCCCGCTCGCCATGGACCTGTGCCGCGACCAGGTGCCCGACTCGGCGGACTGCGACGGGCTGCGCCTGGCCGCGGCGGCGCGCAAGTCGACCTCGACCCACGCCTTCCTGCCCGCCTTCGCCAACGCCGACTGGCGCGTGTTCGCCAGCTTCTGCGTCGCGCGCCGCGTGCCGGCCGGCTTCCGCGTGATGATCCCGGGCCGTTCGGACCGCACGCTACGCTTCGTGGTCGAGGGCGCCCTGTGGCAGGAATCCGCCGCCGGCAGCCGCGACAAGGTGCTGGCGGCCGGCACGATCGTCGGCGAGGACGCCCTGTTCTCAGACGCCGCCAGCGACCTGGACGTGCGCGCCCTCGAGGACTCGCTGATCCTCGAGCTCCCGCTGGCACGCCAGAAGGAACTGGCCGCGTCCTGCCCCGAGATCGGCTTCGAGCTGCTGCGCGCGGGCGGCGCCGTGATCGCCGCCGGCGCCCGCCCCACGGTGGCGCGCGACGAAGACGTCGCCGCGAACTGATCCCGCCCTCCCCTCCAAGGACTGCCATGACCACGTACGTGCTCTCGCTGACCGGCGACGAGGAGAAGGCCGCCAACGCCACGCACTGGGCGAAGTTCCGGCGCGCCAAGCTGATCTCGGTGTCGCGCCGGGCCGACGAGCGGATGCCCGATGCGGGCCGGGACAGCATCGTCATCGCCGAACACGGCGCGGGCGACCGGCGCGCGACCAGCTGCAATCCGTCCACGCACGACCCGGCCGCGCTCGCCGCGCTGCTGGTGCGCACGCTCGACATCCAGGACGGCACCGGCGTCGTGCTGGCCGACTTCGACAACGAGGAATTCGCGGCCGACGTCGTCGCCCGCATCGCCGACCTGGGCCGCCGGGTCACCTGCACCGGGCAGCTGCGCGACTTCTCGTTCGGCGCCCGGGTGAGACCCCTGTTCGCGCGGGCCGCCTGATCCGGGAACGGCCGGACCGCACCGGGGTGCGGCTGCGCTCTGCAATGGCCGTCGAAGCGCCCCGATCTCAGAACGGCGGCTGCCACACCGCGCGCGCCACGCGCAGCCAGTTGCCGCCGAAGATGCGCGCCAGCGCGTCGTCGTCGACGCCGCGGCGCGCCAGCTCGTCGGCCAGGTCGGGCAGCTGTTCCGGCGCCGTCATCGCGATGTCGGCCGAATAACCCAGGTGCGGCGGGAACTTGTCGGGGTGGGCGGCGATCTCGGCGGCGAGGTCGCGGGTGTCGAAGATGTAGTCCAGGCCCAGGCCCACGTGCGAGGGGCCGACGAGATCGAGCATGTGCAGCACGTGGCGCGCGACGTTGGACACCGACGCGTCGTTGTCGCCCAGGAAGATGCCGATGCCGTTGACGCCCACCACCCCGCCGCGCGCGGCGCAGGCCTTGATCAGGTCGTCCGGGATGTTGCGCGGGTGGTCGACCAGCGCGCGGGCGTTCGAGTGCGAGAAGATGACCGGCGTGGGCGATTCGTCGATCGCCTCGCGGGCGGTACGGTAGCCCGTGTGCGAGCAGCACGCCACGATGCCCACGCGGGCCATCTCGTGCAGCATGCGGCGCCCGAACGCGGACAGGCCGGCATCCTCGTCCTGGCAGCCGCCGCCGGCGCGGTTGTTGCGGTTGTAGGCCAGCAGCATCCAGCGCACGCCGAGGTCGCGGTACAACCGGAGCAGGCTCAGCTGGTCGTCGATCGCGTTGGCGCCTTCGATGTCGAAGCCCACCGCGAGCTGGCCGTTGGCGCGCGCAAGCGCGATGTCGTCGACGGTGTCGATCAGCCGGTAGTCGCTGGCATGCGCCAGCAGCCAGTCGCGCATCGAGGCGAGCATGCGCAGGTGCTGCTCGACGCCATCGTCGCCGAAGCCGACGTTGACCATCACGACGTCGGCGCCGGCGTCGCGATGGCGCTCGAGCTGCGGCAGGAAGCTCGTGTCGTGCGGGGTGAGCGGCAGGCAGGCGTGGTTGTCCCACACCAGCATCGAGTCGACGCGGCGGCGCGCGGAAGAGGTCGTCATGGAGAGCTCCCGGCGCCCTGCGCCGTCATGAGGTCGGTGAACCAGCGGCGTTCGGCCGCGGCCAGCAGCGTCAGCAGCACGCCGGCGAGCGCGCACAACGCGCCCATGGCCAGGAAGAAGCCGTCGGGCGACAGGCGCGCCCACCAGGTGCCGACGACGCCCGACAGCAGGTTGCCGGCGAACGCCGCGAGGAACCAGGCGGCGATGGTGGTGGCGCCGAAGCCCGGCAGGGCAAGCTGCGCGAACAGCCCGAGCCCCACCGGCAGGATGTAGAGCTCGCCGAGGGTCAGCAGCGCGAAGAACAGCACCAGCCATGTCCAGTGCACGGGTGCGCCGGCGGCATCGGAGCTGCGCGCGACGGCGGCCAGCAACACGAACGACGCGGCCACGGTCATCGCCCCGATGGCCATCTTCCACAACGGTGCCGACTGCGCGTGGGCGTCGCCGCGCCGGTTCCAGTACGCCACCAGCAGCGGCGTCATGACGAACACGTACAGCGGGTTGAGCAGCTGCACCCAGGTGGCGGGGATCGTCCAGCCGAAGGCGCGCCGGTCGACCGCGGTGTCCGCCCACAACGCCAGCGTGTTGCCGGTCTGGGCATACGCGATGCGGAAGATCACCACCGCCAGCGCCGTGCCGGCCAGGAACAGCACCTGGTGGCGCGACGCCGCCGGCGCGGCCGGCCCGGCGGCGGCGTCGTCGGCCACGCCGGCCGGCGCGAGGTGGCGCGAGCCGGCCACGTAGATGGCCAGCCCCAGGCACATGCCCACGCCCGCCGCGCCGAAGCCCCAGTGCCAGCCGTACAGCTCGCCCAGCGTGCCGCACACCAGCGGCGCGAGGAAGCCGCCGAGGTTGATGCCCATGTAGTAGAGGTTGTACGCCCCCGCCAGCCGCGGGTCGCCCGCGGCGTACAGGGGCTTCACCTGGCTGGGCAGGTTGGGCAGGAACAGGCCGTTGCCGCAGGCGATCACGACCATCGCGGGAAAGAACAGCGCCTCGGAGGCCATCATGAAATGGCCGAGCGCCATCAGCAGCCCGCCCACGATCACCGCGCGCCGCTTGCCGAGCCAGCGGTCGGAGATCATGCCGCCGGCGATCGGCGTGAGGTAGACGCCGGCCGCGTAGCTGCCATAGACGAGCGATGCGCGCGCCTGGTCGAAGTGCAGCGCCTTGGTCATGTAGTAGACCTGCAGCACCTGCATGCCGAAGAAGGAGAACTTCTCCCACATCTCCGTCAGGAACAGGATGGCCAGGCCCGGCGGCTGGCCGAGCCACGTGCGCTCGCGCGCGGAGGTCGACGCCACGGCGCGCATCGCTCAGTAGCCCGAGTTGAAGTTCAGCAGGTGGTACGCCAACGCCACGTAGAGCAGCATCGTGAACGCGGCGAACTGGAGCGCGGCCCACACGATCGCGCCACGCCGGCCCGGGATGCGCGCCTGGACGCGCCGCACGAGGTTCCAGCCCGCGACGAGCCAGCCGCCGACGAAGCCGACGAACGACAGCAGCTGCACGACGTGCACCCAGGTGTCCAGGTGCGGCGTGGTGATGGCCGCGACGACGGCGAACAGCGCCGTCCAGGCGACCGCCGCCACCAGCGCGGCGATGGCCGCCGCCGCGACCCAGCGCGTGCTCGTGCGCACCGCGGCGGGCAGCGGCGCCGCGCCGTACCACTTGCGGGCGGCCGCGCCGATCGGCCACGTCAGCACGGTCGCCAGCATCAGCACCAGCGACAGGACGAGCAGCGGCACCTCGAGGCCGGCGCCGGCCAGGCCGTGCAGCGGCTGGTAGGCAAAGGCGAAAGCGAGGTAGTCGGTGCTCCAGGTCACGACCTTGCCGTCCTCCACGCGGGCCTGCAGCTGGTCGTGGCCGCCGACCTCGTGCCACAGCCACGGCCTGGTCTCGACGAAGGTCTGCGGGTGCAGCAGCAGCTTGGTGGTGATGCTGCCGTCCGGGTTCGCGGTGATGGTGGCCGGCTGGATCATGTTGATCAGGGACAGGAACGTCGTCTCGCCGCGCCGCGTGGTCTGGTAGCGGCCCTCGATCGCCTGCGCATGCGCCTTGGCGGTCGCCTCGTCGAGCGGCTGGACGGGCTCCGGACGCGGGAAGTAGCGGTCCGCGAACTCGTGGAACACGTCGTCGCGGATGCCCTCGCCCAGGCCTTCCTTGCCGAGCGCGTTGACGGAAATGAACACGCCCACGTGATCGTCGAGGAACAGCCACAGGTCGCTGTGGAAGTAGTTCAGGTCGCCGCCGTGCGCGATCACGGGATGGCCATTGATGTCATCCTGGTAGAAGCCCAGCGCCATGCCGTTGAGGTCGGGGAACGGGCGCGTGATCGTCGTGTGCATCATGTGCGCCGTCTCCGGCTTGAGGATGCGTGCGTTGCCGTACTGGCCATCGGCCAGGTGGGCGATCATGAAGTGCGCCATGTCGTCGCCGGTGGACGACAGCGAGCCCGCGGGCGGGATGCTGACCACCTCGAAGCCCTTGCCCGGCTTGCCGGATTCCTCGTAGCCGACGGACATGTCGCCCTTGAGCGCGTCGGGCAGCGGCTGGCGGAAGGTCGAGTGCGCCATGTCCAGCGGCCCGAACACGTTCTTCTCGACGTAATCGTTGAACGACAGCCCGGACACGCGCTCGACGATGTGGCCGGCCAGGCCGGTCGCGTAGTTCGAATAGGCCGAGGTCGTGCCTGCCTTGTAGATGCGTGCGGGCATGTTGCCGCTCAGCACCTCGCCCAGCGGCGTCTCTGGGATGTCGAACGCGACCAGGTCCTTGATGCGCTCCTCGAAGCCGGCGCGGTGCGTCATGACCTGGCGCAGCGTGATCGGCTGGCCGTCCAGCGGCGGCACCTGGAAGTCGAGGTACTTGTTGACGTCGACGTCGAGGTCGAGCTTGCCCTGCTCCACCAGTTGCATGACGGCGGTCCACGTGAAGAGCTTGGAGGTCGACCCCGGGCGGAACAGCGTGCGCTTCGGATCGACCGGCGCCCGCGCCTTCTCGTCGGAATACCCGTAGCCCTTCTCGAGCAGCACCTGGCCGTCCTTGACGATGACGACGACGGCGCCCGGCGTGCGCGCGGTGCGCAGCGCGGTCGGCATCAGGCCGTCGAGCCAGGCTTGCGCGTCCTGGGCGGTGAGCTCGTGGGCGGGGAGTGCCGGCGCGATCGGCGCGCTGGCCGCCGCGGCGGAGGCGGGCGCGGCGCACAGGCGTGCCGACGTGAGTGCGAGCGCCAGCGCGGCGACGGCGGCAAGAGGAGCAAGGGATCTCATCGGCATTCCTGGTGGGGTTGGACTTGGATGACGGGTCAGAAGCGGGAGCGCGCGAGCGCCTCGGCGGTGACGCCCTCGGCCGCGAGGTCGGCGGGCACGTCCTCGCCGCAGGCGAGCGCGGCGGCCAGGCGTCCGAGGCCCTCGGCGCTCTGGATGCCGTAGCCGCCCTGGCCCACGAGCCAGAAGAAGCCCTCGGCGGCCGGGTCGAAGCCGACGACCGGCGTGCGGTCGGCGCTGAACACGCGCAGGCCGGCCCAGCGGTGATGGACCTTCGCGACATGCTCGCCGGTGGCCGTCTCGAAACGATCGACGGCGATGGCGACCTCGAGGTCCTCGGGCTGCGCATCGCAGGGTGGGCTCGGTTCCTCGTCGGCGGGCGACAGCAGCAGCCGCCCCGCGTCGGGCTTGAAATAGAAGCTCTCGTCGATCGCGATGGCCGCGGGCCAGCCGGCGCAGGCGAGCTGGCGTGGCGGGTCGACCAGCATCGCCGTGCGGCGCAGCGGCCGCAGGCCCACGGGCCGCGCACCGGCCATCCGCGCGACCTCGTCGCCCCAGGCGCCCGCGGCGTTGACCACGACGGGCGCCGACACGGTGCCCTGGGAAGTGCGCACGATCCAGCGCCCGCCGGCGAAATGCAGGCCCGCGATCGCGCAATCGAGCAGCACCGCGGCCTGGCGCGACTTCGCCAGGCGCAGGTAGCCCTGGTGCAGCGCGGCGACGTCGATGTCGGCCGAGCCGGGCTCGAGCACCGCGCCGCCGAGGTAGCCCGGCTTGAACGCGGGCACCAGCGCCCCGGCCTGCGCGGCATCGAGCACCCGCGTGTGGGCCGCCACGTCGGCGTCCTCGCGGAAGCTCGCCAGCATCGCGGCCTGCTCCTGCGTCGCGAAGAACAGCGTCGAGCGCGGGCTCACCAGCGGCACCGGCGTGAACCATGACGGCGACTCGAACAGGAAGGCCTGGCTCGCGCGCGTGAGCGCACGCACGGGGGCGTTGCCATAGATGGTCGAGAACAGCGCCGCCGAGCGGCCCGTGGAGTGATACCCCGGCTGGGTTTCCCGTTCCAGCAGGGCGACCGCGCCGCGGCGCGACAGGTGCGCGGCCGCCGAGGCGCCCGCCATCCCGCCGCCGATCACGATGAAGTCGAAGGTCTGGCCGTCAACGCTCATGCGCATCCTCAGAAGCTTGCCGTCAGGGTCACGCCCAGCGTGCGCGGACGCGCCAGCTCGACCTGCGCCGGACCGCCGAGCGCCATCTCGGAGGTCGAGGCGCCCAGCTGCGCATGCGCATCGAACACGTTGCGCGCATACAGCGCCAGCGAGATCTTGCCGAAGTCGACGCCGCCCTGCATGTCGGTGAGCCAGTACGATGGCATGCGGTAGTTCGGCGCGGTGCCGCTGCCGTCGAACCCGGCATTGCGCTCGCCGGCGTAGCGCTCGGACAGGCCGAACCAGCCGACATGGCCGCCGAGGTCGAACGTCGTCTTCACGCCCAGCGAGGCCGCCAGCGACGGGCTGTCCGGCAGCCGCGCGCCCGATGAACCGAGGCCCGGCGCGTCCTCCTTGAGGCGGCCGTCGATCGTCGACAGGTGGGCCACCAGCAGCCAGTCCGAGACCGGATGCCAGGTCGCGCCGAGCTCGAAGCCCTGGATCTCCGCCTTGCCCGCGTTGACCAGTACGCCGTTGCCGTTGACCGAATAGGCCTGCTGGATGTTGTTCCAGCGGATGTCGTAGACGGCCGACTCGAGCGACAGCGTGTTGTCGAACAGGTCGCCCTTGTAGCCCGCCTCGTAGCTCCAGAGCGAGTCGTGCTGGAACGTGGTGGGCGCGGTGGGCAGGCCCGTCTGCGGATCGTTCAGCACAGCGTTCGGGCCGCCCGGACGGTAGCCGCTGGCGATGCGCACGTAGACGTTGCTGGTCTTCGTGAGCGCATAGCGCGCGGTGGCCAGCCAGGTCTTGGGCGTCTCCTTGGAATGCGCCGTCGGCAGCGAGCCGCCGACCAGCGGACCGCTGGCGTTCTGGGTGAAGTCCTGCTTGTTCTGCGCGACGCGCACGCCGCCGGTCAGCGCGAGGCTGGACGTCGCGTTCCACGTCACGTCGCCGTAGCCGGCGATCTCCTCGTAGCGGCTGGGCAGGTCGAGGTCGGCCAGCACGGGGATCGCGCCCGCACCGCCGCCGGTGTCGAACACGTGCTGGGCCAGGTCGCCCGTCTCCTTGTCCCAGTACAGGCCGGCGAGCCATTCGACCGCGCCGCCCGCCGACGAGGTCAGGCGGAACTCCTGCGTCGTCTTGCGCACCGAGGTGTGCTCGTCCTCGCCCACCGTGTCGGGCGTGTAGCCGAAGAACTGCGTGATCAGCGGCGCGTAGACCGGCGTGAGGTCGTAGCGCAGCGACATCTTCGAGCGCTGCCAGGACGTGATCGAGTTCAGCCGCGCGGCGCCGAAGTCGTATTCGAGGTCGACCGAGCCCATGCTCGTGCGCACCGAGTGCGGTTCGCGCAGCGCCTGCGTGCGCTGGTTCCAGCCGTCGACCGGCTTGCCGGTGGCCGGGTCGACGTCGGTGTAGTTGGAGTTGTCGCGCTCGATGTTCTGCGTCAGCGCGGTGGCGCGGACGTGGAAGTGCGCGCTCGGCTCGACCAGCAGCGCGACGCGGCCGCCGTTGGTGTCGCCCTTGTTCGCGTTCTTGCCGGCCGCCGGGCCGAGCACGTCGACCCAGCCGCCATCGTGGTCGTGGAAGGCGGCCACGCGCAGCGCGGCGACGTCGGCCTTGAGCGGGATGTTGGCCACGCCGTTGACGGTGTTGCCGGCCCCGCCGCCCTTGGTGGCGCTGGCGCCGAGGGCGACCTTGCCGGAGAACTCGGAGGTGTCGGGCTCGTTGGTGACGTACTTGACGACCCCGCCCATCGCGCCGGCGCCGTACAGCGTGCCCTGCGGGCCGCGCAGCACCTCGATGTGGTTGAGGTCGAGCAGCGACATGTCGAGCGCCGTCTGCGAGCCCGCCGCGAACGCGCTGCTGGAGCCGTAGGCCACGTCGTCGATGTAGGTGCCGACGGTGGAGATCGTCTGGTCGCCGGTGGTGACGCCGCGGATGCTGACCGAGCCCATGCCGGCGCCGCCGCTGGTCTTGACGTCGACCCCCGTCTGGCTGCCGAGGTAGTCGCTCAGGCTCTTCGCGCCACCTTTGTCGAGGTCGTCGGCCGACAGGCGATCCACCTGCATCGGCACCTCGCGCGCCGGCTCGCGGCGGCGCGTGGCGGTCACGTAGATCGTCTGCGGCACGTCGGCGGCGCTGGCGGCGCTGGCGGCGGCGGGGGCGCTGGCGGCCGTGGCGGGCTCCGCCGCCTGGGCGAAGGCGGCCACGGGGAACAGCGATGCGGCGGCCAGGGCCGTCGCGCTCAGGCGGACGTTCGCATGGGGCGCCCGGGCGAGGCGGGACTTGGCGAAGGGGCTCATGGAAATCCTCGTTGGAGATGAACCGGTCGACCCGCCGCGTGTGCTCGACGGGGCCATTTTCAAATCCTATCCAGCATTTTCCGTTTATCCAAGATTTTTCTATATTGGAAACTTTATCGTTTTCCCGGGGATGTGTTTTCCGGCAACTCGGCTGATAGAGTCGCGGCATGAAAGCGCCTCTCCCCGGACCCGGCGGCACGATCCGCACGATGCGCAAGCGCGCCGGGCTCACGCTGGCCGAACTCTCGGGCCGCACGGGCCTGGCCGTGTCCACCCTGTCGAAGCTGGAGATGGGCCAGGTCTCGCTGTCGTACGACAAGCTGATGACGATCAGCAAGGGCCTGGGGCTCGACATGGCAGAACTGCTGGATTCGACGCCGCATCCCGGCAGCGCGCCGACCCACGGCGGCCGCCGCGTGGTGCACCGCGCCGGCGACGGCCAGCACGTGGAGACGCGCAGCTACAGCCAGAGCTACCTCGCCACCGAGCTCCTGAACAAGCGCATGACGCCCATCCACGTGGAGCTGCATGCCCGCACGCTGGACGAGTTCAAGGCGGAGTTCGGCGACCTCATCCGCCACCCCGGCGAGGAGTTCACCTACGTGCTGGAGGGCGACGTGGAGTTCCACACCGAGCTCTACGCCCCGCTGACGCTGCACGCCGGCGACTCGATCTACTTCGACAGCGAGATGGGCCACGCCTACCTGAAGGCCTCCGACGCGCCGTGCCGCACGATCACCACCTGCTCGCCGCGCGGGCGCGACGAGTCGATGATCGACACCTTCGTCAACGCGTCGGCCAAGCATGCCGAGGAGCGCGCGCAGCCGCGCCGCAAGCCGGTGGTCAAGCGCGCCAAGCCGGCGGCGAAATAGCGCCGCGCCATGTCCGCGCGCCTGGCCCCGGCCCTTCTCGCGCTCGCGTGCGCCGCGGCCGCGGCGTCGCCCGACGAGGCGCTGCTGGGACGCGACGCCGGCTATCCCGCCGCGCCCCGGCTCGCGCGCATCCACGAGCCCGGCTTCATCGTCGGCTCGTTCAGCGCCATGGACTCGCTGGGCCCGCACTGCCTGCTGGCGCCGTCGGATCACCCGCTGCCGCTGCGCGTCGCACCGTCGCCGCCGACTTTCCACTACCGCTTCGACGGCCGCACCCTGACGCTGGACGACTACCTGCAGCGCCAGCGCGCGACCGGCGTGCTGGTGCTCAAGGACGGCGAGATCGTGGCCGAGCGCTACGGCTACGGCCGCCGGCCCGACATGCGCATGCTGTCGAACTCGATGGCCAAGACACTCGTCGCGCTGGCCGTGGGGCTCGCGCTGGAGGACGGCGCCATCCACTCGCTGGACGACCCGGCCGAGCGCTACGTGCCCGAGCTGAAGGGATCGCTGTACGGCCAGACGACGCTCGTGAACCTGCTGCGCATGGCCTCCGGCGCGCGCTATGTGGAGGACTACGGCGACCACGACGACCGCGCCGCGTTCAACGCCGCCGCGCGGCGCGAGGGCGTGCTGGCGGCCGCGCGCGGCGTCACCGAGCGCGCCGACCCGCAGGGCGAGCACTTCAACTACGCCGGCGCGCAGACGGAGGTGCTGGGCCTCGTCGTGCGCGCGGCGACCAGGCGCAGCCTGTGCGACTTCGTCGACGAACGGCTATGGCGGCCGCTGGGCGCCGAATCGGCCGCCAGCTACCTGCTCAACCCGGTCGACCGCGTCGAGCAGTCGCAGGGCGGCTTCAACGCGACGCTGCGCGACTACGCGCGGCTGGGCTGGATGCTCGCCAACGACGGCCGCGCCGATGACGTCCAGGTCGTGCCGCGCGACTGGCTGCTCGCGATGACCGATGCCGCGCGCCAGCCGCCGCAGTTCCGCCCCGGGACCATGGATTCCCACGGCAGCCGCTACTTCGGCTATGGCTACCAGGTCTGGCTGATGCCCGGCGGGCACCGCCGCTTCGTGCTGCTGGGCATCTACGGCCAGGCGATCTACGTCGACCCAGCCGCCGGGCTGGTGATGGTGCACCTGGCCGTCGGCGCCGATGCCCGCGGCGACGCCAGCGGCGCGCACCTGGCCCAGGAGCGCGACGCCCTGTGGCGCGGCGTGGTGGCACAGTACGGTGCCTGGTGAACGCCTTTCGCGCGTCACCCTGTCACAACCGGCCCGCCCCGAACGTCATGGTGGAACCATGGACAACGCCACGCTCATCTTCAACCGCCTGCGGCCCCGGCTGCAGGGCATCGCCTACCGCATGCTGGGCTCGCTCGCCGAGGCCGAGGAGGTCGTGCAAGACGTCTGGCTGCGCTGGCACGAGGCCGCGCACGACACGCTCGACAACCCCGACGGCTGGCTGGTGACCGTCACCACCCGCCTGGCGATCGACCGCTATCGCGCCGTCAAGGTGCAGCGCGAGCATTACGTCGGGCAGTGGCTGCCCGAGCCGCACCTCACCGACTCCCCGAGCTCGCCCGAGCAGATCCTGGAGCGCGCCGACGAGCTGTCGCTCGCGTTCCTGATGGTGCTGGAGCGCCTGTCGCCCGAGGCGCGCGCCGCCTTCGTCATGCGCGAGGTGTTCGACGCCGACTATGCGGACGTGGCGCGCATGATCGACAAGTCCGAGGCCGCCTGCCGGCAGCTCGTCAGCCGCGCCAAGACGCAGCTCAAGGAGGCACGCCCGCGCTACGAGGTCGCGCCCGAAACGCACGAGCGGCTGCTGCGCCGCTTCGCCGACGCGATCACCGGCCAGGATTTCTCGGTGATCCGCGACCTGCTGGCCGACGACGCCGAGCTGATCGGCGACGGCGGCGGCAAGGTGCCGGCCTTCGCGCACCTGGAAGGCGGCCAGCGCATCGCCCAGCTGTTCTACGCGACGGCACTGCGCCACCGCGGCGCCGTGCGCGTCGAGGTCGTGCGGATGAACGGCCAATGGGGCCTGCTGCGCTTCGTCGACGGCGTGCTCGATTCGGCGCAGGCGATCGAGACCGACGGCGAGCGCGTGGTGCGCATCCATTCGCAGCGCAATCCGGACAAGCTGGCCCGCATCGTGGAATCGCGCGGGCATTGAAAATGATCGGGCGCGGCTGTCACAAGCGCGGCGGCCGCTTCGTCATGAAGGGCGTGGACATCCCACTCACCTCACCAAGGAGCACCTCATGACCGCCCGACTGGACTATTCCAAGCAATCGCCCGCCCTGTTCAAGAAGTTCCTCGACTTCAGCATGGCGATGCACGACAGCGCGATCGAGGCGCCGACACGCACGCTCGTCGAGATCCGCGCCTCGCAGATGAACGGCTGCGCCTTCTGCCTGGACATGCACGTCAAGCAGGCGAAGATCCAGGGCGAGCGCGAGCTGCGCGTGCACCACGTCGCGATCTGGCGCGAGTCGCCGCTGTTCTCGCCGCGCGAGCGCGCCGCGCTGGCCTGGACCGAGGCGCTGACGCGCATCCCGGAGCACGGCGTGCCCGACGAGCTCTACGAGGCGGTGCGCAAGGAATTCTCCGAGAAGGAGATTTCCGACCTCACGTTCGAGATCATGGCCATCAACGGGTGGAACCGCGCCAACGCCGCGTTCCGCAACGTGCCCGGCGCAATGGACAAGGCCTACGGCCTGGACAAGGCCGGCCTGGCCTGAGGCCACGGATCGGGGCCGGCTCGCACTCCCTAGCTTGCGTCCGGCCCCGATATACCCTGGCGGGTATGATGGCCGTCCCCTGACCACCGACGGCGCATCCCATGGGTTGGAGTTTCGAGCTTGAAGACGTCGCCCCTGCCGAAGACGTCCGCGTGCTGCGCGCTCAGATCGAGCAAGCCAGGGCGCGCGTCAAGCTGGCCTACCAGGGCCTGGCCACGCGCGAAGCCCTGCAGGCCGCCATCGGCAACCTCGCGAAGGAGGCCGGCGCCTTCATGAAGGACACGGGCAACAACGTCTGGACGCTGAACGCCAAGCCCGCGGGAGACGTGCCGACGCGCGTCCTGCTCCAGGTGACGTACAAGCCTTCGGGCCCTTCCAAGCCGGGCGCCGCGACACCGGTGCCATGCCCGTCCTGCCGCAAGACCTTCATTCCGAGCGGGGGGGCCAACGGCACGAAATGGACCGAGGCTCACAACGTGATCCCTGCCTCGCTGTGGTTCGAGATCGTTCCCGAGGCCATCCTGCGCATGCTGGCCCGCACGCCTGCCGACGCCGACGGCCACCACGCAGGCGTGGTCGCCTACCTGTCGAAGCTCGAGTACCGCCGCAAGGGCTTCAAGGACGGCGTCTCCCGCGGCGGCCGGACCATCGACCTGTTTCTCTCCACGCTGTGCCGGGCCGGCGCGGACACCGCCGGCCCCGGCGCCTCCGGACCGCAGCCGGACACGGGCGCGCAATGCCCGACCTGCGAGAAGCTCCACGCCGACCGCAGCCTCATTTGCCGCGTCAAGAGCTTCTCCGCGCGGGTCGCGACCGGCCAGATGGCGACGGAGGCCATCGGCGACCAGTTCATCAAGTATCTCGATCGCCACAAGGGCAGCCTGGGGCACGAGCACTCGGCGGAATTGATCACGCGCGCGGTCGCCGAACAGGTGCTGGCGCGGATGCATGCCACGTCCGATCGCGGCACGCAGGACGCCGACCATGGCAACTGGCTGAAGAGCCTGCTGCGCGGCCACTGGCAGGACTTCTCGGATGCCGTCGTCACCGAGGCGATCCGGGCCTGCGCCGCACAGCCTGAGGTGACCTGAGCCACGGCAGGGACGCCGGGTCGGGCGCTGCCGCACGCTGGTGCCCTCCCGCAGAGCCGCCGCTAGCGTGACGCCCGACGCCCGCGCCGCGGCGCGGGACCGGCGCACACCTCGCGCACGCACTCGCGCAGCCAGCGATGCGCCGCATCGGCGTGCAGGCGCGGATGCCACAGCAGCGACACCGTGAACGCAGGCAGCGTGATCGGCAGCTCGAACGTGTGCATGCCTGCACGCAGCATGCCGGTGTGCCGCTCGGGCACGCTCGCCACGAGATCGGTCTCGCGCGCGAGCGCCAGCGCCGGCGCGAAGCCGTCGACGATGACGACGGCATGGCGCCGCAGGCCCAGTGCCTCGAGCGCGTCGTCGATGCCGGTGCGCTCGTCGCCGCGGCGCGAGGTGACGACGTGCCCGGCCTTCGCGTAGCGCGCCGCGCCCATGCGCCCGCGCGCGAGCGCATGGCCCGCGCGCACGACGCCGACGAAGCGGTCGCGCAGCAGCGCCTGCGCATGCATCTCGGGCCCGGTGCGCTGGCCGACGACGCCGGTCTCCAGGTCGACGCCGCCGTCGCGAAGGGGCGTGTTGTCCTTGTCCGGCTTGGGCACGAAGCGCAGGCGTACGCCCGGCGCCTCGGCGGCCACGCGGGCGACCAGCGCGGCGCCGAAGTTCTCGACGAAGCCGTCGCGCGTGCGCAGCGTGAACGTGCGCTCCAGCCGCGCCAGGTCGAGCGCGTCGGCCGGCCCGAGCGCGGCGCGGGCATCGTGCACCAGCGCGCCGACGCGTTCGCGCAGCTCGAGCGCGCGCGGCGTCGGCACCAGGCCGCGGCCGGCGCGCACCAGCAGCGGGTCGCCGGTGGCCAGGCGCAGGCGCGCGAGCTGGCGGCTCATCGCCGACGGACTGAGCCGCAGGCGCTCGGCCGCGCGCGCGACGTGGCCTTCGGCAAGCAGCACGTCCAGGGTCGCGAGCAGGTTGAGGTCGGGAACGTCCATGGCCGCATCCTGCCATGACATGGCGTCGCATGCACTGCATGAATGCGATCCGTGCGCCTTCCGCCATGTCCCGGATCGCCCTACGCTGGGCATCCCGGACACGAAGGACGACGATGACCGCCACCGCCCGACCCGCTCACGCCACCCCGCGCCAGCGCCGGATCCTCGCCAGCCTGTGCCTGACGATGCTGATGCCGTCGCTGGACACCAGCATCGCCAACGCCGGCCTGCCCGTGCTCGCGCACGCGCTCGGCGCGGCCTTCGCGAACGTGCAGTGGGTGGTGCTGGCCTACCTGCTGGCCATCACGTCGCTGATCGTCGGGGCCGGCCGGCTCGGCGACCTGTTAGGGCGGCGCCGGCTGTTGGTCGCGGGCATCGCGCTGTTCACCGCGGCGTCGCTCGCGTGCGGCCTGGCCGGCTCGCTGGAGGCGCTGGTCGTGGCGCGCGCGTTGCAGGGGCTGGGCGCGGCCGCGATGCTGGCGCTCGCGGTGGCCCTGGTCGGCGAGACGATCCCGAAGGAGCGCACCGGCCGAGCGATGGGCCTGCTCGGCACGATGTCGGCGATCGGCACGACGCTGGGTCCGTCGCTGGGCGGCGTGCTGATGACGGCGTGGGGCTGGCGCAGCATCTTCCTCGTCAACGTGCCGCTCGGCCTGCTGAACCTCTGGCTGGCGCGGCGCTGGCTGCCTGCGCCGCCGCGCGACGACGTCGCCCCGCGCCCGCGCTTCGACCTCGCCGGCACCGCCGTCCTCGCGATCACCCTCGCGGCCTACGCGCTGGCGATGACGGCGCGGCGGCCGCAACTGCTGGCGGTGGCGGGCGCGGGGGCGGCGGCGTTCGTGGCGATCGAGGCCCGGGCCGCGGCGCCGCTGGTGCAGCTCGCGACGCTGCGCGACCCGCGCCTGGCCGGCAGCCTGGTGGCGAGCACGCTGGTGGCCACCGTGATCATGACGACGCTGGTCGTCGGCCCGTTCCATCTCGCGCGCGCCCTGGGCCTGCCGCCGGCGACGCTGGGCCTGGTGCTGTCGGCGGGGCCGATGGTGTCGGCGCTCACTGGTGCGCCCGCGGGACGTCTCGTCGACCGGGTGGGCGCGCCACGGGTGATGCTGGGCGGCCTCGGGGCGATGCTGGCCGGCGCCGTCGCGCTCGCGCTCGTGCCCGCGGCGGCCGGCGTGCCGGGCTACCTCGCCGCGCTGCTGGTGATGACCCTCGGCTACGCGAGCTTCCAGCCGGCCAACAACACGGCCTTGATGGCAGGCGTCGACGCGGGGCGGCGCGGCGTCGTGTCGGGCCTGCTGAACCTGTCGCGCCATCTCGGCCTGATCACCGGCGCGTCGGCCATGGGCGCCGTGTTCGCGGCGGTGGCCGGCGATGCCACGACGGCGGGCGCCGCCGCGGTGGCGCGCGGGACACACGCGGCGTTCGGCGTCGCGGCGGGTCTGCTGGTGGTCGCGCTGGGCGCGGCGTTGCGGGGCCGGGCCCTGGCGCCCAGCGAGCCGTCAGGTGCCGCGGCGCGTCCCGGGTTAAGCTCGGGCTGAGAAAGGCGGCCGACCGGCCGCCTGCGCACCGCTGCCCGTGGGAGGCGCATGCACATCGACTTCGTGGCCGCGAACCAGTATGACGGCCTGGTATCCCTGATGCACGAGATGTGCATCTTCTACAGCGACGCCGAACCCGTCTCCATCGACGACGTGCGGTCCAACCTGCTCGACAACCTGCTGGCGCCGACCTCGCCCGTGCGCCTGGTGGTCGCGTCCGCCGCCGACGGCGCGGTGGTGGGGTTCGCGGCGATCGCGATGTTCCACTCGATGGTCGACCCGACGCCCGGCCGGCGCGGGCAGATGCTGCTCAAGGAACTCTACGTGCGCCAGGCCTGCCAGAAGCGCGGCATCGGCAAGGCCCTGATGTCCTGGCTCGCGCGCCACGCGATCGACCGTGGCTGCGCGCGCATGGACTGGCATGTCAGCGCCACCAACAAGCCTGCGCTGGCGTTCTACCGCGCGTTGAACGCGCAGCACGTCGCGGGCCGCCTGAACTACCGCCTCGGCGGCGAGTACCTGGCGCGGCTGGCGGATGAAGACGAGGATGAAATGCGGGCGTGAGCGCGGGTGTTCAGGCGGCCGGCTCGCGGCCGATGCGTTGCGTGCCTCTCGCGCGCAAGCTCGTTGCACCACGTCACACTTTGCCCGCACGCCGGTGCGGCAAGGCCGCCACAACGCCGGGTGAACCCGCCCATGGCGGCGCGGCGATCTTCGCTAGGATGGTTCGCAAACACCAAGACCGTCACGGGAGGCTTCCTTCGACAGAGGCCCTGGTCCATGAAGATCCTCGTGGTGGACGACCACCCCGACAGCGTCGACTCGTTGAGCCGGCTGCTGCAAGCGCACGGGCATGCGACCGCGTGCGCCTACGACGGCCGCCAGGCGCTCGACGCCTGCCGCCAGTTCGAGCCGGACGTCGTGGTGCTGGACATCGACATGCCCGTGCTCGATGGCTACGGCGCCGCCCGCGCCATCCGCCTCGCACCCCGCCCGCGCATCCCGGCGCTGGTGGCACTCACCGCGCTCGGCGGCCATGACGCCCGCCGCCTCGCGTTCGAGGCGGGCTTCGACGCGCACATGACCAAGCCCGCGCGCATCGACGCATTGCTGACGCTGTTCGACAAGCTGCTGCGCGAGCGCGTGTAGGCGCACGGCGTCGGGCCGGCGCATGCCGGGCCCGCGACGCGACGACGCTTCGGCCGCCGCCCGTCAAGCCTGCGCCGCGCGGGCGAAATGGTCCGCCAGCGCGTCGATGAACAGCCGCGTGCGGCGCGGCAGATGGCGGCGCGAGGCGTAGATCACCGAGATCGGCGCGTCCTCGTCGCTCCAGTCGCGCAGCACCTCCACCAGGCGGCCGCTGGCGAGATCGTCGGCGACGTCCCAGAACGAGCGCCGCGCGAGGCCATGGCCGGCGAGCATCTAGTCGTGCACCTGCTGGCCGTTGTCGGAGGCGAGCCGCCCGCGCACGCGCACGTGCGTGGCCGCGCCGTGCGGCGGGCGGAAGCGCCAGTCGGCCTGCAGCGCGTTGCCGCTGGCCAGCACCAGGCAGGCGTGGCGGGCGAGCTCGGCCGGCGTGGCCGGCACGCCATACGCCTGGAGGTATGCGGGCGCCGCGCACACGACCCGGCGGTTGTCGGCCAGCTTGCGCGCGATCAGGCGGTCGTCGGCCAGCGGTCCGACGCGCACCGCGCAGTCCATTCCCGACTCGACGAGGTCGACCACGCGGTCGGTGAGCGACAGCTGCACCGCGACCTCCGGATGCCGCGCCGCGAAGTCGGCCACGACGGGCCCGACCCAGCGCCGTCCCAGACCGGACGTGGCCGACACGCGCAGCGTGCCGCGCACCCGCGCGTCGTCGCCGCCCAGCAGGTCCTCGGCTTCGGCCACCTCGGCCAGGATCGCCCGGCAGCGCTCGAGGTACAGCGCGCCGTTGTCGGTGAGGCTCAGGCGGCGCGAGCTGCGTTGCAGCAGGCGCGCGCCGAGCCGGCCCTCCAGCCGTGCGAGGCGCTTGCTCGCCACGGCAGGCGACAGGCCCAGCTCGCGCCCGGCCGCCGACAGGCTGCCCGACGCGACGGCGCGCACGAAGAGATCCATGTCCTGCAGCTGGGTCGTCACGGCTGAACTTCAATTTTTTGGCAAAGCTGGTTATCGATTCTGACGGATTCCGTTCCATCATGGAACAGTTCACAGTGAGGCCATCGTCATCCACCTCAAGGAGAACTCCATGACTTCAGCTCTCGCCAACAAGACCATCGCCGTGTTCGGCGCCAGCTCCGGCATCGGCCTCGCCGTCGCGCGCGGCGCGCACGCGCTCGGCGCGCGCGTGATCGCCGTCGGACGCGACCGCGCGCGCCTGGCCGCCGCCATCGGGGGGCTGCCGCTGCAACCGGCCGAGGCCGACATCGCCGACGAGGCGCAGGTCGCCGCGCTGCTGCGCGACATCGGCGCGCTCGACCACGTGGTCGTCACCGCAGGCAGCGTGGTCGGCCCCTCGCCCCTCACGACGCTCGACTTCGACCTCGCGCGCGACGCGATCGCCACCAAGCTGCAGGGCAGCCTGCTGGTGGCCAAGCACGCGGCGCCGCGCCTGCGGCCCGGCGGCTCCATCGGCTTCACGACCGGCCTCCTGGGCCGCAAGATCGCGGCGAACACCGTCGTCAAGACCGTCATCAACGCCGGCCTCGAGGCCGCCGTGCGGCAGCTCGCCCGCGAGCTCGCGCCGCTGCGCGTCTACGGCGTCAGCCCGGGCCCGGTGGACACGCCGAACTGGGGCACGCTCAGCGAGGACGAGCGCCGCGCCCGCGCCGCGAAGTTCGCGGCCACGCTGCCCGTGGGCTTCATGGCGAGCGCCGACGACACGGCGCAGGCCTACCTGTTCGCGATGCAGGCGCGCGCACTCACGGGCACGGTCATCGATCTCGACAGTGGTGCGATGATCGGCAGCTGAAGGCCGATCGATCCTTCGGAGCGCGATGATCGGCGGCTGAAGGCCGATCGATCCTTCGAGTGCGATGATCAGCCGGCTGAAGGCCGATCGATCCTTACGAGGGCGATGATCGCCGGCTGAAGCCGATCGATCCTTCGGAGTGCGATGATCGACGACTGAGCTCGGTATTGAAGCGGCCACGTCGGGCCGCTAGGATGACCGCCTCATCCAGCGGAGGCCAGGGACTTGAAGCGTGTCGTCGCCGGCTCGCACGTGCACGCGGAGACCAAGACGTCGTTCCGCTACGAAGCCACCTGGCATGTGGAAGGGCCGCTGCTCGCCTGGAAGGCCGAGGTCTCGCTGCCCGGCCGGCGCTGGGCGCTGGCCGGCGGCACGCCGGAGTGGACGGGCGGCAACGAGGCCAAGGCCGTGCGCGAGGACATCGCGCGCAGCATCGACGGCCTCGAGGCCTGAGCGCCGCGATCAGCCCATTGGCGGCTGGCCGTTCGACGCGGTGACGCCGCCGTCCACCGGCAGGTTCACGCCGTTGACGAAACGCGCGTCGTCGCTCGCGAGGAACGCCACGACGGCGGCGATGTCGGCCGGTTCGGCCACGCGCCGCAGCGGCAGGCGCTCCATGAACTTGTCGACCAGCTTCCTGTCCTTGAGCATGTCCTCGGTCATGCCGGTGCGCGTGAGCGACGGGCACACGGCGTTGGCGCGCACGCCCTTCGGGCCGTAGTCGAGCGCGATCGAGCGCGTCAGGTTGACGACGCCGCCCTTGGCCGCGTTGTAGGCGGCCAGCCGCCAGTCCGCGCCCAGCCCCGACACCGAGGCCGTGTTGACGATGCAGCCGCCCGTCTTCAGCAGCTCGGGCAGCGCGGAGCGGCAGCCGTGGAACACGCCCGACAGGTCGGTGGCCAGCGTGTCCTCCCACTCGTGCAGCGTGAGCTCCGTGACGCTGCCCTCGGGCGCGACGCCGGCGTTGTTGACCATCACGTGCAAGGCACCGAAGCGCTCGACGGCCGTGGCGACCAGCTTGTCGACCTCCCTGGCCTCGCTGACGTCGCACTCGAGCGCCAGCGTGCGATCGGCGGGCAGCTCGGCGGCCACCCGCCTCACCTTGTCGCCCTCGACGTCGCACATCACGACGTTGGCGCCCTCCCAGGCGAAGCGCTCGGCGACGCCGCGCCCGATGCCCGAGGCCGCGCCCGTGACGATGACCGTCCTGCCCGTGAACCGCTGTTCCATCGCATGCCCCCGAATCCTTGGAAGTGCCGGGTCGGCGGCAAGCCGCGTGCCCCGGCGGCGGTCAGCGACTGCGGGACTCGGGCAGCGGCACCGCGGTGGTCTGCTTGACGCGATCGAGCACGAAGCTCGTCTTGCAGTCCTGCACGCTCGGGTGCTTGAGCAGCGTGTCCATCACGAAGCGCGAGTAGTGCGCCATGTCGCTCACCAGCACGCGCAGCAGGTAGTCCATCTCGCCGGTGAGCGAGCTGCACTCGACCACGTCGGGCCACGTCTGCACCGACGCGCGGAACGCGTCCATCGGCTTGCGCTTGTGGGTCTCGGAATGCTTCTCGAGCCGCACCGTGATGTAGGCCGTCAGCGCGAGGCCGACGGCCTGCGGGTCGACGAGCGCCACGTAGCCGGCGATGACGCCGGCGTCCTCCAGCCGCTTGACCCGGCGCAGCGTGGCCGACGGCGACAGGCTGACCTCGGCGGCGACCTCGTCGTAGGTGGCGCGGCCGTTGGCCTGCAGCACGCGCAGGATGCGCAGGTCGACGGTATCCAGCTGAAAATGTGCGTCCATGGGCCAAGTTTGCAGGATTCCTGCGCAAGTCGCCACCGGGGACACGGATTTGCAGAAATGCTGCAGGGCGATTTCCCTATGATTCCCGGATCACGCGCCGGAGACCGCCATGACAGAACTGTTCGAGAACCCGATGGGCCTGCAAGGCTTCGAATTCGTCGAGTTCGCCTCGCCCACCCCGGGCGTGATCGAGCCCTACTTCGAGCAGCTGGGCTTCACGCTGGTCGCCCGGCACCGCTCCAAGGACGTGCTGCTGTACCGCCAGGGCGAGATCAACTTCGTCGTCAACCGCGAGCCGCGCAGCCAGGCCGCCTATTTCGCGGCCGAGCATGGTCCGTCGGCCTGCGGCATGGCCTTCCGCGTCAAGGACTCGCACAAGGCCTACGAGCGCGCGCTGTCGCTGGGCGCGCAGCCGATCGAGATCCCCACCGGCCCGATGGAACTGCGCCTGCCCGCGATCAAGGGCATCGGCGGCATGCCCATCTACCTGATCGACCGCTTCGAGGACGGCAAGTCCATCTACGACATCGACTTCGAGTTCATCGAGGGCGTCGAGCGCCGCCCCGCCGGCCACGGCCTGAAGCTGATCGACCACCTGACCCACAACGTCTACCGCGGCCGCATGGCGTTCTGGGCCGACTTCTACGAGCGCCTGTTCAACTTCCGCGAGATCCGCTACTTCGACATCCAGGGCGAGTACACGGGCCTGACGTCCAAGGCGTTGACGGCCCCGGACGGCATGATCCGCATCCCGCTGAACGAGGAATCCAAGAAGGGCTCCGGCCAGATCGAGGAGTTCCTGATGAAGTTCAACGGCGAGGGGATCCAGCACATCGCGCTGCTGTGCGACGACCTGATCCCGGTCATCGACAGGCTGCAGATGGCCGGCGTGCAGTTGATGACCGCACCCAACGACGTCTACTACGAGATGCTCGCCGAACGCCTGCCCGGCCACGGCCAGCCGGTGGCCGAGCTGCAGTCGCGCGGCATCCTGCTCGACGGCTCGACCGAGGGCGGCAAGCCGCGCCTGCTGCTGCAGATCTTCTCGCAGACGCACCTGGGCCCGGTGTTCTTCGAGTTCATCCAGCGCAAGGGCGACGACGGCTTCGGCGAAGGCAACTTCAAGGCGCTGTTCCAGTCGATCGAACGCGACCAGATCCGGCGCGGCGTGCTGAGCGCAGAGACGGCGGCCTGAGCGTCCGCGCTCCCGGCGACGACGGCGCCCGCGGGCGCCGTTTTTTTTTCATCGCCGAAGCGTAAAGACGAGCTGTCTTGGCGCGCGACGCGAACCACGGCGCCGGCCAGGCTGGGTACAGTCGACCGCATCGACGGCCAGCGACGCGGGGACGCCATGCGCAACATCGACGAGCACTCCATCACCGACGCGGTGCTGCAAAGCCTCGCTGCCACGCCCGACCCGCGCCTGAAGGAAGTGATGGGCGCGCTCGTGCGGCACGTGCACGACTTCGTCCGTGAGACGCGGCTGACCGAGGCCGAATGGCAGGCCGGCATCGAGTTCCTCACCGCCACCGGCCAGAAGTGCAGCGACACGCGCCAGGAGTTCATCCTGCTGTCGGACACGCTGGGCGTGTCGATGCTCACCATCGCGCTGAACCACGCCAAGCCCGCGGGTGCGACGCAGGCCACCGTGTTCGGGCCGTTCCACACCGTCGACGCGCCGCGCGCCGGGCAAGGCGCCGACATCGCGCGCGGCGCGCCGGGCCAGCCGCTGTTCGTGCAGGCGACCGTGCAGGGCCCGGACGGCGAGCCGGTGGCGGGCGCCGACGTCGACGTGTGGCAGGCCGACGCGGACGGCCTGTACGACGTGCAGCGGCCCGAGCTCGGCGATACGCGCCGCGCCCGGGCGGTGCTGCGCACGGACGTGCAGGGCATCGTGCGCTTCCGCAGCATCGTGCCGACCGCCTACCCGATTCCCGTCGACGGCCCCGTCGGCCGCATGCTCGGCGCCACCGGCCGCCATCCGTGGCGCCCGGCGCACCTGCACTTCATGATCCACGCCGACGGCTACGAGCCGCTGACCACGCACATCTTCCGCGACGGCGACCCGTACCTGGACTCCGACGTCGTGTTCGGCGTGCGCTCGTCGCTGGTGGGCGATTACGTCGCGCACGCGCCCGGCACGGCGCCCGACGGCAGCCGCGTCGACGTGGCGTTCTTCACGCTGGACCAGCGCTTCGTGCTCGCGCGCCAGCGCTGAAGGCCGCCTGCGGGCGTCAAGGATTGCCTACAGACCGGCGCGCGGCGCCCTCGGACAATGGCGCGACGACTGATGATTTGCCCGCTCCGGGAGCAACGGCGCTCACCGCGCACGGTCGCTTCCACCGAGGGCAGCACGACTCATGGCAGATGCACTGACCAGCGCGCAGCTGGAGATCATGCGTCGCATCCGCGACGGCGCCGAACTGACCGCACCGCCGTTCATTCCCCACATGATCAACGAGCTGAACTTCCTGCGCTCGTTCCAGCTGGTCGCGTTCCAGAGGACGTTCGACGCCGAGCTGACGCCGTTGGGGCGAGCCTACCTGGCCGCCGCGGAGCGGCAGTCCGACGTCGAGCCCGGCGACTGACGGACGGGGCGGCCGCGTCCGGGCCGCGGGCCGCTCAGGGCTTGGGCGCGAACACCTTCATCAGCTGGGCACGGTCCATGTACTTGACCGGATCCTCGAACGACGTCGTCACCGCCCGGTTGGTGGTGAGTTCCTTCATTGCCACCTCGCCCAGCTTGCCGAAGGCCTTTTCCCAGGTGGCGCCGCCGTCGACGGCCGCCGAGGCGCGGGCCTGATCCACGCACTCGACGGTGACGAGCCGCATGATGACGTCGGCGGCCGACTTGTTCGCGCTCTCGCGCACCTGCGGGCTGAGGGCGAACAGGTCCTGCATGTCGGGGTGCGAAGAGACCGCCACGAAGATCCAGCGCGCGAGATCCTTGCGATCACGACCCGTGGACTTGTCGACCAGGCAGTCGCCCAGGGCATCCGAGGTCGAGCTGGCGAAGGCCGGGGCGGCGAGCGCGGCGGCCAGCGAGAAGGCGGCGAGGCGCAGGATGTGGCGCATGGAAATCTCCCTCCGGGAATGTCGTTGGATGTGCGGGTGACCGCAACGCCATTGTCGCCGCGCGCGCGTCAGCGGGGCGGCCTGGCGGCGTCCTGGGCGAGCAGCCACGCGCGCAGGCGCCGCACGCCTTCGACCAGGCGCGAGGTGTCCTTCGCCGCGAAGCACCAGCGCAGCCAGCCGGCCGCTTCCGGCGCGAAGGCCGTGCCGGGCGCCAGGCCGAGGCCGGCCTCGGCGACCAGCCGCCTGGCCAGCGGCACCGAGTCGTCGAAGCCGGGCAGCCTGAAGAAGGCATACATGCCGCCGCGCGGCACGGCCACCTGCACGCCGGGAATGGCGGCCAGCAACGGCAGCAGCGTGTCGCGGCAGTCCTTCAGGTGCGCGACGATGCGCGGCGTGATCTCGTCGCGATGCGCCAGCGCGGCGAGCGCGGCACGCTGCGTGAACACGCTGGCGCACGAGGTGTTGAACTCGATCAGCTTGCCCAGCGCATCGACCAGCGTCGCGGGCACGACGAGCCAGCCGAGGCGCCACCCCGTCATCAGGAAGCTCTTGGAGAAGCTGTGCGCCACGACGAGGCGGTCATCGGGTGCGGCGATGTCGAGGAAGCTCGGTGCGCACGCGTTGCCGGTCGGCTCGAAGTACAGCCGTTCGTAGACCTCGTCGGCCAGCAGCCACGTGCCGGTCGCGCGGCAGTGGTCGAGGAGGCGTTGCTGCTCGGGGCGCGACAGCGTCCAGCCGGTCGGGTTGTTGGGCGCGTTCACGACCAGCATGCGCGTGCGCGGCGTGACGGCCGCCAGCAGGCGGTCCATGTCCAGCGTCCAGGCGCCGTCCGCCGGCGTGAGCGGGACGCTGCGCACCGTCGCGCCCATGATGGCCGGCTGCGCCGCCAGGTTGGGCCAGACGGGCGTGACCACGACCACCTCGTCGCCGGCATCGACCAACGCCTGCGACGCCAGCATCAGCCCGCTGACACCGCCCGACGTGACGACGACGCGCCCGGCATCCACCGGCGGATGCAGCGCGCCGGTGTAGCCGGCCAGCGCCGCGCGCAGCTCGGGCAGGCCGAGGTTCTGCGAATAGAAGGTCTCGCCGCGCTCCAGCGATTCGATCGCGGCGCGCCGGATCAGCTCCGGCGTCACCTCGTCGCTCTCGCCGAACCAGAACGCGAGCACGTCCGCGCGGCCCATGCCGGCGTTGGCGATCTCGCGGATCAGCGAGCCCTGCAGACGTTCGATGGCGGGACGCATGGCGGCTCCGATGAAGGCGACCCGCCATTGTGGGCCTCGCGCGCGGTCGCGTGGGCGCTCCCCCGGGCGCGTCACGCGCGCCCGCGCCTCAGCCGATGAAGCTCAGGAAGCCCAGCGTGCGGGCACGGGCGACGGCGTGCTTGCGCGAGCCTGCCTCGAGCTTGCTGAACAGGTTCTTGAGATGCCACTTCACCGTCTCGTCGCTGACGTCGATGGACTTGGCGATCTCCTTGTTCGAGTAGTCGCGCGCGAGCAGCAGCAGGATGCTGCGCTCCTTGGGCGTGAGCGTGCGCGCGGCGTGGCGCCGCGGGCGCTCGCCCACCGCGTCGTGCAGGGCGGAGGCCGCGCCGCCGCCGGTCGTCTCGCCCTGCGCGGCGCGCTTGCGCAGGCGCACCAGCGCGAGCGGGTAGTTCATGCGCTGCAGGGATTCCTTCTCGTTGGCCTCGAGCGCCTGGCGTGCGTAGTCGTAGGCCTTGGCATGGTCGCCGGCCTCGGCCCAGCGCTCGGCCAGGAACGTGAACAGCCGGGCCGGCGCCTTCCAGTTGGCGATGCGGCGGCCTTGCACCAGCGCCGCCTCGCCGTAGTGCAGCGCGGCGCTCGGCAGCACCATGTCGGTGGGCGCTGGCAACGCGAAGCGATGGTGCAGTTCCGCGAGCACGTCGGTCACGCCCACGTGCAGCGACACGAGGTCGTTGGCGACGATCAGGGCGCGCGCCTCGTCGCAGGCGGCCAGCGCCTCCTGCGGCCGGCCAGCGGCCGCGAGGCCGCGCGCCTGGAAGATCAGGTTCAGCGCGAGCGTGTGCGTGTAGCCGGCCTCGCGGTACAGCGCGATCGCGCGGCTCATCGGCTCGAGCGATTCCGCGGCGCGGCCCATCGCGCGCAGCGTCTCGGCCAGCGACGCGCATGCGATCGCCAGGTGCAGGCCCGGCGCGCCGATCGACAGTGCGACGATCGCGTCGGCCAGGATGCCGCGGCTCTCCTCGAACGCGCCGAGATGGCCCATCAGCTCGCCGACGCGCGTGTTCGCGGTGCCGATCAACGTCGGCCAGCCGGTGGCGTTGGCGCGCGTGGCGGCCTGCTCGAAGCACTCGGCCGCGAGATCGAGGTCGCCCAGGCCCTGCGTGGCGGCGCCCGCGTTGATCATGCAGATGATCTCGAGCCGCACCATGCCCACCGCAGCGGCGTTCGCGGCGGCCTGGCGGTAGAGGCGGGCCGATTCGGACGGCTCGCGGAACGACAGCGCCATGCCGCGCGACGCGTTCCACAACGCGTGCCAGGCCGCCGTCGCCTCGGGCCAGGACGCGCCGGGCGGCTGCAGTCCGACGCAATGGTCGACGTCCGGCTGCGCATAGCCGCGCTCGAAGCTGTGCCAGACCTGGGCGACCGCCAGCCGGTCCGGGGCGCCGGCGGACTGGAAGAACGCGATGGCGCGCTCGTGCGCGGCCATCTCGCGCTCGCGCTGCACGCGCATCTTCGCGACGACGGCCTCCACGAGCCAGGCGTCGCCCTCCGCGAGCGGGTCGGTGCGTGCGTCGAGGTGCTGGCGCGCTTCCGACAGCCAGTGCTCGGCGACGTCGAAATCGCACAGCAACGCCGACGCCTCGCACGCCGCGAGCGCGGCGCGCGTGCGATGCGCATCGGGGCGCCGGCTGCCCTCGGGCGGAGGCACCAGCAGCGGAATGACGCCGTCGACCAGGCGCAGCGCCCGCGCGCTGTCACGCTGGCGCAGGTACCAGGCCAGAGACACGGTGGCCGACAGCACCTGCTCCGACCAGGGCTGCGTCAACACCGTCTCGAGCGTCGAGATCTCGGCTTCCGCCGCGTAAAGCTTCATTTCATGCATTTTCCACCGCGGCCGAGCTGAAATGGCCATGTCCGAGGGGACGTCCTGCCAAATCCGCCACGGGGGAGCGCGCGAAATCGCGCGCGCCCACGCGGTCCTCCTGCGCCGAGCGGAGCGTCACCGCGGGATCCACCCTCGACGAAGCGCTACCCGACGCGTGGATCCTGCGACTTCGCGCAGGATGACACTTGCCGGGCGCCGCGCGGCGGCCTGGCATCGCGCGGGCACATGCCGGTGCCGAGGCGGTCATCGCGACACTGCCATCACCAAGGCAGTCAACGCGCGGACACTGCCATCGCGAACGCGGTCATCCTGCGCGGAGCGAAGCGCAGTCGCAGGTTCCACCCCAGGGTCGGCAGGGCGGGTCGTTCGACGCGCGTCTGCCGCCCCCCGCGATGCTGCGATCCGAACGGCGCCTCACGCCTGCGCGCGCAGCCACTCGAACACGCGGTCGGCCATCGGCGTGCGCGGCGTCAGGCGGCTGCGCATCGCCCACAGCGGCGGGCGCACGCTGGCGGGCACCTGCGCGAGCTGCACGCAGCGTCCGCTGGCCAGCGCGTCGGCGGCCAGGACCTGCGACACGTAGGCGATGCCCGCGCCGCGCTCGGCGGCCTCCAGCAGCAGGCGCTCGTCCTGGATCGTGGCCGCGCGCCGGCGCGCGGACCGGCCCGTCGCCGGCGGGATCACGCCGCCCCATTCCGGCGCGCCCTCGAGCAACAGCAGCGGCGCCTTGTCCAGCAGCCGGGGAAAGCCCACGCCCTGCAGCCTGGCCGCCAGCGCCGCGGTGCACACCGCCACGGCGCGATCCTGCAGCAGCGGCACGCACTCGATGTCGGCGCCCTGCAGCGGCCGGCGCGACACCACCAGGTCGACGTCGATGCGATCGATCGCCGTGACATCGTGCTCGGACATCAGCCACACCTCCAGCCCGCCGTGCGCCGCGCGCAGCGTCTCGAGCCGCGGCATCAGCCAGCCGTGCGCGAAATCGGGCGGACAGGCGAGCAGCAGCGACTGCTTGTTGCGATACGGCTCGATGCGCGCGAGCCCCGCGCGCAGGCGCTGCAGCGTGTCGGTGGCCGTCTCCATCAGCAGCTCGCCGGCGCCCGTCAGGCGCACGCCGTGGCCCTGTCGAATGAACAGCCGCTGGCCGACATGCGCCTCCAGCTTGAGCACGCGCTGGCTGACGGCCGACTGCGTGAGATCGAGCTCGTCCGCCGCCGCCGACATGCTGCCCAGGCGCGCCGTCGCCTCGAACGCGACGAGGCCCGGGAACGGCGGTTCCTGGCGAGCCGAGGTATCAGAAACTTTCATATCTCTTCGGAGAGAGCTAATGGCCTCCCGCATGCCGTCCTGGGATCATCCGGATCCGGGATTCAACGAGATTGCCCCATGAACGAAGCCATCCGCGACACCGATCATGCCATCCATCGCCAGTCCCACCTGGGCTACGAGCTGGAGAACACGTATTCCGGTGTCTTGTCCTTCATGCGCCGCCGCTACACCCGCGACCTGGCCGGCGTGGACGTCGCCGTCACCGGCTTCCCGTTCGATCTCGCCACGACGTTCCGCACCGGAGCGCGCCTGGGCCCCGCGGCGATCCGCGCCGCGACGGTGCAGCTCAACGAGAAGATTCACCCCTGGGGCTTCGGCCCGTGCGACCGGCTGGCCATCGTCGACTACGGCGACTGCGCGCTGGACAGCCACCGCCCGCACACCATCGTCTCCTCGATCGTCGAGCACACGCGACGGATCATCGCGGGGGGCACCACGATGCTGGCACTCGGCGGCGACCATTTCGTCACCTACCCGATCCTGCAGGCGATGGCCGAGAAGCATGGCGCCCCGCTGTCGCTGATCCACTTCGACGCGCACTGCGACACCTGGCCCGACGACGCGCCCGATTCGCTGAACCACGGCTCGATGTTCTACAAGGCGATCAAGGAAGGGCTGGTCGACCCGAAGCGTTCGGTGCAGGTCGGCATCCGTACCTGGAACGACGACTTCATGGGCGTGAACGTGCTGGGCGCCGACTGGGTGCACGAGCATGGCACCCGGGCCGTGGTCGACCGCATCCTCGGCATCGTCGGCACGAACCCGGCCTACCTCACCTTCGACATCGACTGCCTCGACCCGGCGTTCGCGCCCGGCACCGGCACCCCGGTGGCCGGCGGCCTGAGCAGCGCGCAGGCGTTCGCGATCCTGCGCGGGCTGGTGCCGGTGAAGATCGTCGGCATGGACGTCGTCGAGGTCGCGCCCTCGTACGACCACGCCGAGATCACCGCCATCGCCGCCGCCCACGTGGCCGCGGAGATGCTGTGCGTGCTGGCGGCGCAGCGCGGGTGAGCGCGCTCCCGCGCGTCACGCGCGAGGGCGCGGGTGCGCGCAGGCGGCGGTTCAGCTTGCGCTGAAGGGCAGCGCCAGGTAGAGCTTGCCGAGGTCGGTCAGCTGGCCCGGATCGGCCGCCAACAGGCTCGTGAAATGCGGGTCGCCGCTGTTCATGCGGCCGGTGAACCACGCGTAGCGGAACACGTCGGCGCGGGTCTCGCAGGTGTGGACCATGTCGGTCATCTGCGCCTGCTGCTTGGCCGATGAGTCGATCTGCGCCGTGCCGTCGCCCTGGTGCCAGTTGGCCATCTCGGTGACCCAGAACTTCTTGCCGTACTTCGCGAGGCGATCGAGCTGGCCGGCCAGCCCGTAGTCGTACCAGTGGAAGGCGAGGTAGTCGATCTGCGGGCTGCGGCCGCCGTTGGCCGCCTGGTAGGCCGCGATGAACGCGTCCATCCACACCACCGGGTCGCTGTAGCCGGGCATCGTGCCCCAGGTGAGCGCCGGGCCGACGATCTTCACGCCGGTGGCTGCCGCCACGGCCTCGTAGCCGGGCCACGCCGCGGCGGCCTGCGCCGGCGTCAGGTCGGCCTGGTCGACGAGGTTGGGTTCGTTGAGCACCAGCAGGTACTTGATGCCGTTCGCCCGGATGGTGTTCTCGATCGAGGTCGCGTCGTAGCTCGCGTTCCACAGCATGGGCACGAAGTCCATGCCGGCCTGCGCCGCCGCGTTGGCGGGCAGCGCGGTGTCGGGACGCGAGCCCCAGTCGTACCACCAGCTCACGCCAGGCGACAGCGCCTGCAGGTCGGGCATCGTCGCCAGGTCGTAGGCGACGCCGCGCTTGGCGCTCCTGGCAGTGGGCGTCGGCGACGGGGTGGGCGCGGGCGCCGGCACGGGCGCTGGCGTCGGGGCCGGCGGCGGCACCGGGGTCGCGGTGGGCCCGGAAGACGGGACGGGCGAACCACCGCTGCCACCGCCGCAGGACACCAGCGCGAACGTCGCGCCCAGCATCAGAAGGCGGCGGCGCCTGTCGTCCGCGGAGAGCCGTTCGGTGCTCATCGCGGCGCGCCGCGCGCGATCCGTGCGTGGGTCCGTTCCATGGTCTCTCTCTCCGCGCTGCTTCTTGTTCGAAAGGGGCCGGGGATCGCTCCCCGGCCGAAGACGTCCCAACGACGCCTGAGTTGCCGGTCGCAGGGTTCGCAAGTCCCATGCCCGCGGCGCCTGGTCGTATCCAGATGCAAGACCGCGGGCGGCTTCCCCTGGAACCGGTTCCGATCGAGCTGGCGTCCCTTGCACGAAGCCGCCATGGCGGACCAGATTTGTCACTTCCGCGGGTGACCAATCGAGTCACTCCGGGCCGCCGGCTGACGCGCTTGGTCGCCGCGGCGCCGCCAGGTGTGTCCGATCGTGAACGGCGTGAGCCGGCGCAAGCGGCCGCGGGATGCCGCCCCGCGGCGGACGCGGCCCGCGCCGTTGCAAAATGCCGGTTGCGAACCAAGGAGACGCCATGTCCACCGTCAAGATCACCCCCACCGTCGAGTGCAGCAACAGCGCGCCGTTCGTGCTGTTCGGCGGCATCAACGTGCTGGAGTCGAAGGACCTCGCCCTGCGCGCGGCCGAGGAATACGTGCGCGTCACGAGCAAGCTGGGCATCCCCTACGTGTTCAAGGCCAGCTACGACAAGGCCAACCGCTCCTCGATCCACTCGTACCGCGGCCCGGGGCTGGAGGAAGGCCTGAAGATCTTCGAGGCGGTCAAGTCCGCCTTCGGCGTCCCCGTCATCACCGACGTGCACGAGCCGCACCAGGCCGCCGCCGTCGCGCAGGTGGTCGACGTGCTGCAGCTGCCCGCCTTCCTCGCGCGCCAGACCGACCTGGTGGTGGCCCTGGCCAGGACGGGCCGGGTGATCAACATCAAGAAGCCGCAGTTCCTGAGCCCGTCGCAGATGGCCAACATCTGCGAGAAGTTCCGCGAGGCGGGCAACGACCAGCTGATCCTGTGCGACCGCGGCACCTGCTTCGGCTACGACAACCTGGTCGTCGACATGCTGGGGTTCTCCGTGATGAAGAAGTCGACCGGCGACGCGCCCGTGATCTTCGACGTCACCCACTCGCTGCAGCAGCGCGCGGCCGGCGCCGCCGCGTCGGGCGGCCGCCGCGAGCAGGTGGCCGAGCTGGCGCGCGCGGGCCTGGCGCTGGGCCTCGGCGGCCTGTTCCTCGAGGCGCACCCGCAGCCGGACACGGCGCTGTGCGACGGCCCGAGCGCGCTGCCGCTCGACCAGCTCGAGCCCTTCCTCACGCAGATGAAGGCGATCGACGACCTGGTGAAGTCGTTCCCGCCGCTCGACATCCACGGCTGAGGCCCGCGTCGTCCGGCGAGCGGGTGGCGTCGAAGCCGTGTGCGCGACACCGGCCTCGGGCCGCGGTCGCCGCAGCGTGATCGGGTCGAACGGCGGGTCGAACGAGCCGCCCCGCGACGTACGCTTCACGCCTCGGTGAGGCTGCGTCGCCGCAGCAGCTCGGGGAACCAGCGCATCCACAGCCCGACGACCACCAGCGTCCCCGCCCCGCCGACCACCACCGCGCCCACCGGCCCCCACAGCGCCGCCGTCGCCCCCGACTCGAACTCGCCCAGCTGGTTGCTCGCGCCGATGAAGATCGCGTTGACCGCGCTGACGCGGCCGCGCATCTCGTCGGGCGTGTCGAGCTGCACGAGCGTCTGGCGCACGACCACGCTGACCATGTCGACCGCACCGTTGACGAACAGCATCGCCATCGACAGCCAGAACGACGTCGAGAGGCCGAACACGATCGTCGTCAGGCCGAAGAGCGCCACGCACGAGAACAGGATGGCGCCGGCGCGCGTGCGGATCGTCCAGCGCGCCAGCGCCAGCGACATCAGCAGCGCGCCGATCGCCGGCGCGCCGCGCAGCAGGCCCAGGCCTTGCGGGCCGACGTGCAGGATGTCGCGCGCGTAGATCGGCAGCAGCGCCGTGGCGCCGCCCAGCAGCACCGCGAACAGGTCCAGCGAGATGGCGCCCAGCACCACCGGCTTGGCGCGGATGAAGCGCACGCCGGCCAGCAGCGTGTCCATCGTCACCGGTGCGCGCGGCGCGGGCCGGTGGTCATAGCGGGCGCTCCACACGAGCCCGGCCCCCAGCACGAACAGGAGCGCGCAGGCGGCGTAGACGACGCTCGCGCCGGCGGCGTACAGCACGCCGCCCAACGCCGGGCCGCCGATGATCGCGGCCTGCATCCCCGAGGAGCTGAAGGCCATCGCGCGCGCCAGGATGGACGCGGGCACCAGCAGCGGCGTCAGCGCCTGCTGCGCGGTCATCTGGAACGAGCGCGCCACGCCCAGCAGCAGCGACACGCCCAGGATGAGGTCGCGCGAGATCCAGCGTTCATGCGTCGCGAGCAGCAGCAACAGCGCCGCCACCAGTTGCAGCGTCATGGCCATCGAGACGATGTGGCGCCGGTCATGGTGGTCGGCCACGTGTCCCGACACGAGCGCGAGCGCCAGCGCCGGCACGAACTGGAACAGGCCCACGAGCCCCAGGTTCCAGGCGCTGTGCGTCAGGTCGTACATCTGCCAGCCGACGGCCAGCATGACCATCTGGTTGCCCATCGTGCCGGCCACGCGGCCAGCCCAGAATCGAAGAAAGGAGGGGCAGGAAGCGAGCGAGAGGGGCGCGGTCATCAGCCGGCATCGTCCCATATCCGCCTTGCCGAGGCAGGCGCGGGGTTGAATTCGCGCGACACGGTGAGCGCCCGCGAAATAGAATTTCGTTCTTCGCGAGGGGGCCACGAATGAAACTGGATGCCATCGACCGCAAGCTGCTCGAGATGCTGCAGCTCGATTGCGACATCCCGGTCGCCGAGCTCGCCGCCGCGGTGCAGCTCTCGACGACGCCCTGCTGGCGGCGCGTCCAGCGCATGAAGGATGCCGGGGTCATCACCGGCAACGTGGCGCTGGTGGACCCGAAGAGCGTCAACGTGGGCGTGACGGTGTTCGTCAACATCAAGACCAGCCAGCACAGCCAGGCCTGGTTCGATCGCTTCCATGCCACCGTCGAATCGATCCCGGAGGTCGTCGAGTTCTATCGCATGAGCGGCGACATCGATTACCTGCTGCGCATCGTCGTGCCCGACATCGCGGCCTACGACGGCGTCTACAAGCGGCTCATCGCGGGCACGCAGCTGTTCGACGTCAGCTCCAGCTTCGCGATGGAGCAGCTGAAGTTCACCACCGCCCTGCCCTTGCGCTACGCGGACTGACCGAACGCGCCCGCCGCCCGCGCGACCAGCAGCAGCGCCACGCCCAGGCTCACGATCGCGAAGCCCTGCTGCAGCCGCGGCCCGGCCACGCGCGCCGCGATCACGCGCGCCGCGAGCGTCGCGAACACGGACCCGATCGCGAACGGCAGCGCGATGTCCCAGGCGATCGCGCCGCGCCAGGCCGCGGCGCCGACGCCGCCGATGGACGCCAGCGCGATGACGGCCAGCGACGTGGCGACGATGCTGCGCGCCGACAACTCCGTGAAGCGCGTGAGCGCGGGCACGATGACGAAGCCGCCGCCCACGCCCAGCAGGCCGCTGAGCAGTCCGGCGGTCACGCCGGTGAGGGCCAGGGCCTGGGCGCACGGGCGCGTCCAGACGAGGCGGCCGTCGCGCGCGTCGAGCACGCACGGGAGCGCCGCGCGCGCGGGCGCGTCGCCGGCCTTCGCCCGCAGCGCGCGGCGTGCGCGCCGCCACATGCGCCAGGCCGACAGGGCCAGCACCGCGGCGAACGCGAACGTGAGCGGCGCGTTGGGCACGCGCTGCGCGGCGGCGACGCCCAGCGGTGCGAACGCCATCGCGAGCCCGCCCATCAGCGCGGCCGCGCGATAGCGCACGATGCCGTCGCGCAGGCCGAGGACGGCCGACATGGCCGCGGCCAGGCCGACGGCCAGCAGGCCGATGGGCGCGGCCTCGGCCAGGCCGAGGTGCAGCGCGAAGACGAGCAGGGGCACGGCGAGGATGCCGCCGCCGGCGCCGGTGAGCGCGAGCAGCAGTCCCACCAGGGCGCCGAGTGCGAAGGCTTCCATCACGCCGTCTCGTGGCCGGCGTCGGGGCCCTTCGGTGTCCGGGTGCGGACGATCGAGGCGGGGGCGAGGGTCATGGCGCGCATTTGAACAGCGCGCACGGTACGCGACATTGCCGTCGCCAGCCATCGGGTTGACACGCAGGCGCAGGGACTTGTCGTCGACGCCCGGTCGGTGAGAGACTGGCCCGATGGACAGCCAACACGCCACCCTGGATCCGCAGTCCCACACCTGGCTGGAACTCGGAGAAGTGCAGCAGCTGCTGCTGGATGCCTACCCTGGAGTCGTGCTGGGGGTCGACGGGCACAGCCGAATACGCTGGATCAACCCGGTGGCCGCCGAGCGGCTGGGCTACGGCCGCGACGAACTCGCCGGGCGGCCCATCGCCGGCAGCCTGATCTCGCAGGAGGAACTCGAGGCGCGCGCGGCCGAGCTGTCGGCCATCCTCGGCGAGCACGTGGTGGCCGACGCCGGCGTGCTCGGCACCGCGCTCACGCGCGACGGCGTGCCCAGCGAGCACGACTGGGTGCTGCGCCACAAGGACGGCTCGTCGCACGCCACGCGCCTGAACGTGGGCGCGTTGCGCGACCATCGCGGCCAGGTCGTCGGACTGATCGCCGTCGAGCCGCTGCACCAGGGCGAAGGCGCGCCGCTGCGCCTCACGCACCACGACGGTCTCACCGGCCTGCCCACGCGCGCCGTGCTGCAGGATCGCGCCGAGATGGCACTGCTGCGCGCCGCGCGCCAGAAGACGGTCCTGGCCTTCATGCTCATCGAGATCGACGGATTCGACGCGCTGTGCGAGAAGTACGGCCGCACGGTCGGCGACGACATCCTGCGCGCCACCGCCGGCCGCCTGCACTTCGAGCTGCGCAAGACGGACACGGCGGTGCGGCTGGATCGCGGCCAGTTCGCCGCGATGCTGGTCGACCTGCACCATGCGGACGAGGCGCGCCGCGTCGCCGAGAAGGTGGCGCAGGCGCTGGCCGCGCCGGTCAACGTCGGGGTCGCGCGGCTGGCGCTGGCGGCCCGCGTGGGCGTCGTCTGGTCGCCCGAACACGGCAACCAGCTGGTGCCGCTGCTGCAGGCCGCCGAAGCCGCGCTGGGCACGTTGCCTGCGGGCCAGGGCGGCGTCGCCGCGGGCGATCCGCGGCGCTAGAACGGCGCGCGCGACGGCACGAACTCGCCGTCGCCGGCGTCGCCCGCGGGCAGCGTGCGCTCGTCGTGAGCATGCTTGTCCGCGCGGCCGAGCGCGTGCGCCGTCGCGCGCACGAGCTTGTGCACGGCGCCGTTGACGGCGGCGTCCATGCCCGTCGCGTCGTTGCTCACCGCGACCGGATGAAGACCGTTGACGCGCGCCTCCATCGTGCAGCGCAGGGCAGGTGCGCCGCCCTTGCCGGCGCTCTCGTCGCTCAAGTGCACCTCCACGCGCGTCACGCTGTCGGCCAGGTGCGCCATCGCGCCCTCGACGACGCTGCGCGCCCAGACGTTGCGGGCCTCGCTGGCCTCGATGTGGTTGTCGGCGTTGACCTGGATCTGCATGTCATGTCCCTGGAGTCCGTCCGGTGCGGTTGCGGCAGTCCTCGTGCCCATGCCGGACGGCCGCGAGCCGGGGCATGGCGATTGCCCGAGGATCCCCATCCACCGAGGGACACGACCATGACCGCCAACACCTCCTCCCCGCGCCGGGACGACCGCACCCGCGACGACCTGCCCGACGGCCGCAACGGCCGCGTCGTCGGCGAGAACGACGACAACGTGCTCGAGTCGATCGGCAAGGCCGTCGTCGCGCCGGTCGAGGGCGCCGACGAGGGCGCCGAGCCGGTCGACGGCCAGCACGGCCGCGCATTCGTCGATCTGACCCGGACGCTGCCGCAGGGGCAGTCGGCGACGCCGCGCACGCCGACGGCGCCGAAGCCGGGCGGCAAGGCGCTCTGACGCGTCGGACGCGGCGCAGGATCAGCAACCGCGCGCGCCGCCGCTCGCGCAGCTTCTCGTACGGCGCGATCGCCGGCGCGTTCTCGGCGAGCACGTGCAGGAACGGGGTCTCGGACCCCGCACGGGAGCAGGCCGCCCGCCCCGCAAGACGGCGGCCGCGCCGGCCTGCCGCGACCGGCGCGCGGCCGTTCGCGCCAGAATCCGCCCATGACCGCATTCCGCCTCGCCCCCTGGCTGCTCGCGCTGCCGCTGCTCGCCCACGCCGCGGCGCCCTCGCTCAGGACGCTCGAGCCCATCGCCATCGGCGGCGAGGCGCGCTGGGACTATCCGACCGTCGACAGCGACGCGCACCGCTTGTACCTGGCGCACGCCGCGCAGGTCGAGGTGGTGGACACGCGCACCGGCAAGCGCCTCGGCACGGTGCCCGACACCGCCGGCGTGCACGGCGTGGCCGTCGCCGCGGACCTCGGCCTCGGCTTCGCGAGCGACGGCCGCGCCGACGCGGTGACGGTGTTCGACCTCGCGACGCTGAAGGTGCGCGCGACCATCCCCGTCGGCCATGGCCCCGACGCGATCCTGTACGACGCCGCGAGCCACCGCGTGATGACATTCAACGCGAAGTCGCGGGACGTCACCGTGATCGACGCGGCCGAGGGCGCGGTGGTGGCCACGGTGCCTGCGGGCGGCAAGCCCGAGTTCGCCGACGCGGGCGCCGGCGGCCTCGTGTGGTTCAACGTCGAGGACGCCGCCGAGATGGCCGTGCTCGACCCCGTGGCCGCGCGCATCGTCAGGCGCATCGGCCTGGCGCCGTGCGAGGGCCCGAGCGGCCTCGCGTACGACGGCCATGCGAACCACTACGCCGTGTGCGACAACCGGCAGATGGTTGTCGTCGACGCGGACGGCGAGGTGATCGCGCGGCCCGCCATCGGCGCCGGCCCGGACGGTGTCGTCTGGCTGGACGGCGCGGCCTGGAGCGCCAACGGCGGCGACGGCACGATCAGCGTCGTGCGCGAGACGCGCCCGGGCCGCTTCGAGACCGTCGAGACGATCCCGACCGCCGCCGGCGCGCGCACCATCGCCGCGGATCCGGCCACGCACCGGCTCTACCTGCCCACCGCGCAGTTCGAGCCGGCGGTCGAGGGCCAGCGGCGCCGGGGCGTCGCCGGCACGCTCCGCGTGCTCGTGCTGGAGAAGCGCTGAGCACGCGACCCCGGCAGGCGCGTCAGAACTTGTAGCGCGCGCCGATCGCGACCTCGGTCTCGTTGTTGTAGGCCTGGCCGGCACCGAAGTGGTTGCCGTTGCCCTGCGCATCGCCGATCACCCAGCCGCCGTCCACCTTGAAGTGGTCGCCGGCGAGGTAGACGTCGAGCTGCCTGTCGACGTGGTACATCCAGGAAGCGTAGATCGACTTCTTCGAGCCGTCGGCCACCGCGGAGACGCCCGCGGTGCTGCCGAACGGGTTGAGGATGTTGCCCCCGCCGTTGAAGCCCGCGTGGCGGCCCTTCAACTCGTTGAAGCCCAGCGCGATCTCGTTCTCGGGCGTGGGCAGCAGGCTCATCGACACCGTCCACGAGTTGTCCGTGCGCGTGCCGGCGCTGTTGCCGACACCCTGCTCAGCCGTGTAGTGCGCATAGCCGGCGTTGACGCGGAACATGCCGATGCGGTAATTGCCGCCGACCAGCTCGGACTGGTGGATCAGGTCGTTCACGTTGGCCCGGTCGTACGACAGGTTCGCGCTCAGCAGGCCCGGGCCGACCGGCAGCGCATTCAGCGCGATCGAGGCTTCCTGCGTCTGGCCCTTCTTGAAATCGCCCGGCGTCGAGCCGCCATTGCCGACGTCGCCGCTGCCGCCCGCGCCTTGCGAGCCGAACGCGAAGCCCAGGCCGGCGACGACGTGCGTGCCGAACTTCTTCTTCCACTCGATCGCGCTGTTCAGGCGCGTGCCGTTGGCGCCGCCGGAGTAGAAGATGAACTGCTTGAAGTTGTTGACGTTGGAGTAGCCGCCCTCCTTGAGCGACACGTCGGCGCCGCCGTACGGGTCGCCCCAGTTGGCGGTGAAGTCGCGCGTCAGCGTGTTCTGCCGGCCGATGGTGATCTTGCCGAGATCCTCGCTGTAGAAGCCCATCCAGGCGTCGCGGTTGAAGAACACGTCGGAGGTGTCCATGTCGCCGGTGGGCAGCTCGAACTCGGTCTCGAGCTTGGAGATGACCTTCAGGCCCGGCAGGCCGATGCTGTCGCCGATGGCCAGCGCGTGGTCGGCGTCGAAACCCAGGCGGTTGCCGCTGAACCAGGCGACCTGCATGCCCGTGGTCGAACTGCTGCCGGTCGTCTGGTGATTGGCGTGGCTGCCGGTGGCCTCGAGCAGGCCGTAGATGTGCAGGCTGGTCGTGCCGTTGTTGTAGAGCGAGACGCCGGTCTCGGCGTCAGCGAGCTTGGCGCCGTTCTGGTCGGTCGTCAGCGCCAGTGGCACGGCCGCGGCCTTCTGCGGCGCGGGCGCGGCGGGCTGCTGGCTCGTGACGGCGTTGAGGCGCGCCTCGAGCGCGTCCAGGCGGGCCTTCTGCGCCGCCTCGGCGGCCTTCTGCGCGGCGATCTCCGCCTTCAGGTCGTCGATCTCGTTGGCGAACACGGGCTGGCTCAGGGCGAGCACGGCCAGCGCTGTCGCGCGCATTGCGAACTTGGTCATGGTGTTGTCTCCGGTGGTTGTCGCCCCTTCCGCGGGGCGGGTGGTCGTCTGGGGGAAAGTCCAGATGCGTGAACTCACGCCGGGGCCACGAAGCCCGCGGCCCTGTAGACGGCGTCGATCGTGGGCTGGCCGACACGCGCGGCCATCTCGTGGTGGACGGGCATCAGCGCTCGTCGCCACTCGTCGATCTCGGCGGCGGTGGGCGTGTAGACCGTGGTCTTGCCGCTCGCGCGGATCTTGTCCAGCGCCATCGCGTTCTCGGTGGCGGCGAGCGCGTTGGCGTAGGTCGTCGCGTCCTTCACGCAGCCATCGAGGATCTTGCGGATGTCCTCGGGCAGGCCGTCCCAGAACTTCTTGTTGACGATCACCGCGTAGGCCAGGTGGCCGTGGTACGACAGCGTCATGTGCTTCTGCACCTCGTAGATCTTCTGGGTCCAGAAGTTCGACGGCACGCCCTCGGTGCCGTCGACGACGCCCGACTGCAGGGCCTGGTACAGCTCGCTGAAGGCCATCACCTGAGGGATCGCGCCGAGTGCACGCATCTGCGCGTCGAGCACCTTCGACGACTGGATGCGCATCTTCAGGCCCTTGAAGTCGGCCACGCGGTGCAGCGGCCGGTTCGCGCTCATGATGTGGAAGCCGTTGTCCCAGTACGCCATGCCGCGGATGCCCTTGGGCTCGAGCTTGCGGAACAGGTCGGCCCCCACCGCGCCGTCGGTGACCGCGCGGAACGCGGCCTGGTCCCTGAAGATGAACGGCAGGTCGAAGACCTCGAACTCCTTGACGCCCAGCGGCCCGAACTTCGCGAGCGACGGCGCGAGCATCTGCACCGAGCCGAGCTGCAGCGCTTCCATCTCCTCCTTGTCCTTGTACAGCTGGCTGTTCGGGTAGACCTCCACCCGCACGCGCCCTTTCGTGCGCTCCTCGGCGAGCTCCTTGAAGCGCTGCGCGCCGTTGCCCTTGGGCGTGTCCGGCGCGACGACGTGGCTGAACTTGATGAGGATGGGCGCGCCCTGGGCGCGGGCGGTGCCCGTGGCCGAAGCGGCCAGTGCAGCGGCTGCCGCGAGGAGGGCCTCGCGGCGCGAAACGACGTGTGTCATGAGGGTCTGTCTCCGTGGTTGCGGGGCGGGCGTCATGGCGTCCCCCGTCTGTCGACGAGGCTATGAGCCCCCACCCTTCCAACAGCTTTCAGCCCGACAGGTCGAGGGAAACCACGTAGTCGCCCAAACAACGAAGGGCTGGCGACAGGTGCGACGCGGGCCGTGCGACCGTAGTATTCGAACCGGAGACGGGACCCACAACGACTGGCGACCAAGCCATGAGCATCGACACGATCCTGCGGACGACCCTCGCGCGCACGCTGGCCGCGGCCGCGTGCGCGTTCGCATGCGTGACGCCCGCGCGCGCGGAGCCGATCCAGCTGATGGTGGGCGGCATCGAGAAGCAGATCTACCTGCCCGCGGCGCTGGCCGACCGCCTCGGCTACTTCAAGGAGCAGGGCCTCGACGTGCAGGTGCTGAGCGACACCTCCGGCGGCCACGCGGAGGACGGCCTGCTCACCGGCAGCGTTCAGGGCGTCGTCGGCTTCTACGACCACACGATCGACCTGCAGGCCAAGGGCAAGTTCGTGCAGGCGGTGGTGCAGTTCAGCCAGGCGCCGGGCGAAGCCGTCCTGGTCGCGACGCGGCACGCGGACGCCATCCGCTCCCCGGCCGACTTCCGCGGCCACCCGCTCGGGGTCACCGGGATGGGGTCGTCCACGCACCTGCTGATGCAGTACCTGGCACGGGCCAGCGGCCTGAAGCAGGGCGAGCTCCGGATCTCCGGCGTGGGCTCCGGCGACGGCTTCGCCGACGCGCTGCGCACGGGCCGCATCGACGTGGGCATGACGACCGAGCCGACGGCATCGCGGCTGCTGAAGGCCGGCCAGGCCCGGATGCTGGTCGACCTGCGCACGCCCGAGCAGGCGACGGGGGCGCTCGGCGGCACCTATCCGGCGGCCTGCCTGTACATGTCGGCGCCCTGGATCCGCGCGCATCGCGACGAGGTGCAGCGGCTGGTGAACGCGCTCGTGAAGGCGCTGCACTACATCGCGGCGCACAGCGCGCAGGACATCGCGGCGCAGCTGCCGGCGGACTACCTGGCAGGCGATCGCGCGCTGTACGTGAGCACGCTGCAGCAGAGCAAGTCCATGTTCACCGTCGACGGCGTGATGCCGGCCGACGGCCCGGCCAACGTGCTGCGCGTGATGCGCCTGGCCGAGCGCGCGGTCACCGCCAAGCCGATCGACCTGTCGCGCACGTACACCACCGAGTTCGCGCAGGCCGCGCGCTGACGACACCGCGCCGGCGCCATGCGACTGCTGCTCGTCGAGGACAACAAGGTGCTGGCGGACTGGCTCGCACGCACGCTGCGCAAGCAGCTCTACGCGGTCGACTGGGTCGAGAACGGCGCCGATGCCGACTTCGTGCTGCGCACCGAGACCTACGACCTCGTGCTGCTCGATCTCGCCTTGCCCAGGCTGGGCGGCCACGAGGTGCTGCGCCGCCTGCGCGAGCGCGGCAACACGACGCCCGTGCTCGTGCTGACCGCCGACAACACCACGCGCAGCCGCGTCACCGAGCTCGACCACGGCGCGGACGACTACGTCGCCAAGCCGTTCGAGGTCGACGAGCTCGAGGCCCGCATCCGCGTGCTGCTGCGCCGCTCGGCCCACGTGGCGAATCCCCAGATCGCCTGCGGCGACCTCGTCTTCCACGGCGCCACGCGCGAATTCACGCTGACCGGCAAGCCGCTGACGCTGACCCCACGCGAGCGCACCGTGCTCGAGGTCCTGGTCATGAAGGCCGGCTCCACCGTGTCCAAGGCGGCGCTGGCGCAGAGCCTGTCGTCGCTGGAGGACGGCGTCTCCGCCGACGCCATCGAGATCTACGTGCACCGCCTGCGCAAGAAGCTCGAAGGCAGCGACGCCACCATCGTCACGCTGCGCGGGCTCGGCTACGTGCTGCGCCCCGTCCACCATGGCGCATAGCCTGCGTGGCCGGCTGCTGGCCTGGGTGATGCTGCCGCTCGCCGGGGCGGTCGTGTTCGACGGCGTCGCCAGCCGCCAGAGCGCCGAGGCCACCGCGGCCGTGGTGCAGGATCGCCTGCTGCTCGGCTCGGCCCGGATCGTCGCGGAGGACCTGCGCTTCGAGGACGGCGTCATCGCCGATCCGATCCCGCCGGCGGCGCTCGAACTGTTCCAGTCGGGCGAGACCGACCGCGTCTACTACCGCGTCGTGACCAGCGACGGGCGGACGATCACCGGCTACCCGGAGTTTCCGCTGTCGCCGGCGCGCCTGCAGCCCGAGACGTCGCAGTTCTTCGACACGGTCGTCCGCGGCCAGCCGGTGCGCGCCGTGATCTACCTGCAACCCGTCCTGACCGAGACCGGCATCCAGCCGGTGCGGGTGCAGATCGCGCAGACGCTGCAGGGACGCAGCGCGCTCGCCAAGAGCCTGTGGATGCAGGCGTTGCAGCAGCATCTCGCGACGCTCGCGCTCGTCGCGCTGCTCGTGCTGGTGGGCCTGCGCAGCTGCCTGAAGCCGCTGCTGCGCCTGCGCGACGAGATGCTCGCGCGCCGCCCGGGCTCGCTGCATGCGCTCGAGATCGGCGCCGTGCCCGGCGAGCTGAGCCCGCTCGTGGGCGCCATCAACGAGTATGCGATGCGGCTGGAGCGGCACACGATGGTGCAGCAGACCTTCATCCAGAACGCCGCCCACCAGCTGCGCACGCCGCTGACGCTGCTGACCACGCAGGTGAGCTACGCGATCCGGGCCTCGGACACGGCGGGCCGCGCCGAGTCGCTCGCCGCGATGCGCCAGACGGTGCAGCAATCGGTGCGGCTCGTCAACCAGCTGCTGACGCTGTCCAGCGCCGAGGTACGCGGCCCCGCCGATCATCCGGGCGCGCATGCGCGCCTGGACGACGTCGCGCGCCAGGTGCTGGTCGATCTCGCGGGCCGCGCGCAGAGCCGGCAGATCGACCTCGGGTTCGAATGCGCGGCCGCCGAGGTCGAGGTGCGCGGCGACGCCGTGACGCTGCACGAGATCGTGGTGAACCTCGTCGACAACGCCCTCCGCTACACGCAGCCCGGCGGCATCGTGACGACGCGCATCGTCGTCGCGCCGGGACTCGCCACGCTGACGGTCGAGGACAACGGCCCCGGCATTCCCGAATCCGAGCGCGAACGCGTGCTGGAGCGCTTCTATCGCCTGGCCGACCAGGACTCCGACGGCTGCGGGCTCGGGCTGGCCATCGTCAAGGAATTCACGTCGCAGCTGGGCGCCCGGCTGACGCTGCGCACGGCCGGCGGCGGCACGGGGCTGGCCGTGGACGTGGCGTTCCGCAGCGACCGCTGACGAGCGCGGTCAGTCGGTCTCGAACGACACGACGAACTCGGCGCCGATGCTGCCGTTGCGCGCCTCGAGCGACCAGCCGTGGGCCAGCGCCACCTCGTGGCAGATGGCCAGGCCCAGGCCGGCGCCCGTGTCGCGCCGCGCATCGCCGCGCCAGAAGCGCTTGAACAGCTCGGACAGGTGCTCGTCGGGGATGCCCGCGCCCTCGTCGCGCACCGACAGGCCGTTGGCGCGCACGTCGACGGTCACGACCGCGCCGCGCGGCGAATGCTGGATCGCGTTCTCGATCAGGTTCTTCAGCAGCACGAACAGCGCGCCGTGGTCGGCGCGGCACGGCTTCAGGCCGTCGGCCACGCGCAGGTCCAGGTGCACGCCGGCGCGTTGCGCGAGGCGCTGCAGGAAGTCGACCGCCTCGGCGGCGACCGCACCGAGCTCGAGCTCGGTCATCTTGAAATTGTGCGACTCGCTGACCTCGGCCAGGTGCAGCAGCTGGTGCACCTGGCGCGCCATGCGGTCGATGTCGCCCAGCAGGAGCTCGCGATCCTCCGACGCGCTGAGCTCGACCTGGCCGCGGATCAACGCCAGCGGCGTCTTCAGCTCGTGCGCGGCGGCGGCGAGGAATTCCTGCTGCACGCGGTAGCCCTGCTGCAGGCGATCGAGCGCCTCGTTGAACGCGCGGATCAGCGGCTGCAGCTCGCGCGGCATCGCGGCCTCCGACAGCCGCGTCTCGAGGCTGCGCGGCGCGATGCGCGAGGCTGCGTCCGAGGCGCGGCGCAGCGGCAGCAGCAGGTGGTGCAGCATCGCCTGCACGCCGCCGGCGAACAGCAGCAGCGCGACTGCCGCGATCACCAGCGCGTTCTGCAGGATGGGCCCGACCATCGCGCCGCTGAACAGCCGCGCCGCGCGATCGCTGACCGCGACCTGGATCCAGTACGGCCGGTCGCCGCGCGACTCGGCCTGCGTGACGACGTGCATGGGCAGGGCGTCGACGACCGTGTCGAAGCGTTCGCGCGCCGCGTCGAAGGCGGTGCCCGCCGGCGCGAGCGGGGGCTGGCCGGCATCGGAGGACAACAGCGCCACGCCGCGCCCGTCGACCACGCGGTACTTCCAGTCGTGCGACGCGGTGCCGTACACCCAGGAGGTATCTGGCGGCTCGTTCAGCGCGATGGGGACGCCCTTCGCGTCGAAGGCCAGGTGCGACTCGATCCAGTCCGCCTGCTCGCCCAGCGCATGGGTCACGCCGATCGTCGGCCGCCAGCGGAACGCCGTCTCCAGCCCCAGCGCCGCCAGCAGGATGCTCAGCAGCGAGGCGAGGATGAAGGTGGCCAGCAGCCGCTTGCCCAGGCTCTCGCCCTGGTGGTGCCGGCGGTAGTGCACGAGGTGCCAGGCCGCGCGCCGGCGCCAGCGCTGCTCGCGCCGCGCGGCATGTGCGTCGTCGCCGCGCCGCGGGTTCGGCGTGCCGGCGTCCCAGTGGCGCCAGTCGCTGTCGCGCCATGGGCGGCGCGCGCCGCGCGGGTCACTGCGCATCGGAACGCAGCGCGTAGCCGTGGCCGCGCACGTTGATGACCTGCAGCGTCGAGTCGATCGCCAGCAGCTTCTTGCGCAACCGGTGCAGCGCGACGTCGAGCGCGTTGGGGGTGACAGCCTCGGTGAGTCCCCAGGCGGCGGCCTCCAGCGCGGCGCGGCGCACCACCATGCCCTCGGCCTTGACCAGGCACAGCATGATCTGCAGCTCGGCCGAGGGCAGCGTCACGGTCTCGTCGCCACAGCTCATCGTGCCCTGGTCGGGCGCCAGGCGGATGTCGCCGTGCGACGGCGTCAGGCTCTGCATCGCGGCGGGCCGGCGCAGCAGCGCGCGCACGCGGGCCGCGAGCTCCTCCATCGAGAACGGCTTGGCGAGGTAGTCGTCCGCGCCGGCCTCCAGGCCCTCGACGCGATCGTGCACCGCGTCGCGCGCGGTCAGCATCAGGCAGGGCGTGACGTTGCCGTCCGCGCGCATGCGGCGCACCAGCGACAGGCCGTCGCCGTCGGGCAGCCCGCGATCGACGACCACCGCGCCGTAGGGCGTCTCGGCGATCGCATGGCGCGCGCTGGCGATGCGGTCGAACACGTCGACCTCGATGCCGGCCGCGGCCAGCGCCTTGCGCACCAGCGTGGACAGGCGTTCGTGGTCTTCGACGAGGGCGATGCGGTTCATGGTCGATCGGACGATTCAATCCAGGGCGATCTTGCCCGGCGCCCAGTGGGCCTTGGCGAGGATCTGCGACGGCCGCGCCCCCGCCGCCCTGAGCACGCGTTGCAGGCGCTGGAGGGTCAGCGACTGGCCGCTGAGCACGTACTGCCGGAACGAGTCGGCGCCCGCATAGCGCTTGAGCGAGGCCTCGACCTCCAGCAGATGCGACCCGTCCGGCCGCCGCTCGACGAGCGACGCATGCTGGAGCATGCCACGGCCCATCGCCTCCAGCACGGCGCGCACCTCGACGGCGTCGGCCACCTCGAAGATGAAGTGGGTGTCGAGCCCGCCCAGCGGCGTGCCGCACAGCGCGAGCGCCAGGCCCAGCGACGTCTCGTCGCCGACGAAGACGGTCGAGCGGTCGATCGCGGCCAGGTTCATCGAGCGGCGCGGGCCCAGCACGTGGCAACGGTCGCCCGGGGCCAGCGCCCCCAGCCAGTCGCCGGCCGGCGCGCCGTCGCGCACGAAGCCCAGCAGGTCCAGCGCGTCCTCGCCCTCGCCCAGCCGGAACGGCGTGAAGGTGCGGAACGCCATGCCGGCGACGCGGGCCTGCACCTTGTCGCCGGGCACGTATGCCATGCGCCGCGGCGCCTCGCTGCGCAGCGACAGGAGCCGGAACCGCGGCGACAGCGCGTGCACGGCGGTGACGCGCGTCTCGTGCGCCATCACCTTCAGCAGGGCCGATTCGAACAGTCCCGGCGCGTCGCCCGCGGCGTCGGGTCGCAGGGCGTCGGGGGGCGATGCGGCGAGGGTCATGGGGCGCGCTCCAGGGGCGATGGTCGGATGGCTGCATCGTCGCCGCGCCCGGCTTTCCGCCGACTTACCGCGCATCGCTCCCAGGCGGGGCCGGGCCATCCCCGCCGCGGCGAGGCGACGGTGCGTGGCTCGTTCATGTTCGACGCGGCGGTGCGACGGCCTTCCCGAAACCGGGCAGGGCGCCGCCCCGACGGCCATTGCAACATATTGTAACTAATACCCCATACCCCATGATGCCCGGCACGAGGCCCGGACATCCTGCGGCAGCGCCGTCACCGGCGTCGACCGGCGGCGCACCGCGGCGGCTTCCGGCGCCGTCCAGGGGCGGCGCGAACCCGTCGGGGCCTGGCCGCGCTTGATCGCCGTGGCCGCGTCGCGCCGCGGTCGCGCCTGACGCGTCGCGCGCCGCGGGCGCATTTCTCACCGCTTTTGGGGGGCGCGGCTGCGGGAATCCCTAGCTTCGGCCCGCGCGGTCTTCAAAGCATGGCAGCGGGCCTGTAGCATCCTGCTCGGCCGACATCGACGGAGGCCGGGCGGCGTCCCACGAGCAGACTCGGGCGCCGCCATGGGGACGATGCCGACGAACCGCAGCACAAGGCCATGGCCAAGCCGAATTTTCTCGATCGCAGCTGGCAGGAAATAGACTGGGAGACCTGGGGCTCCCAGTTCAGCATCGTCGATCGCGCGAGCTCCGTCGGCGAACTGCAGAACGGCATCTCCACGCGCTACATGGAAGTGCAGGACCTGCTGTCGCAGCTGCCGCCGCACGCCGGCCGCGCCCACGCGCTCGTCTCGGGCTGGCGCATGGAGGTCAACGGCTATGGGCGCACCATCGTGTTCTCCGAGTCGACGCGCATCCTGCGCCGGCTCGACGACCTGTACGGCCAGGTCACCGCGCAGCTGCACGCCGCGCGCCAGGCCGCCAAGGCCGCCCGCAGGGCGCGCCAGCGCGCGCTGATGGCCAGCGGCGCCCGCGACGCCGCGGCGCATCGCGCCGGCGAGGCACACGATGAATTCGAAGGCATGCGCCACAGCGCGGCCACCGCCCGCCAGCGCAACGACGACGTCAACCCCGGCCAGCAGACGGCCGCGATGCGCTGGGCCGCCGTGCAGGCGCAGATGGCGCGCGAGTGCGACCATTGCCAGCCCGACACCGCCCGGCCCGTGCAGGCGAAGCAGTTCCGCGCCGCGATCGACGCCTCGGGCGAGGCGTCGATCGAACAGATGCTGCCGTCACGCGACAACGGCATGGTGCGCATCGTCGTCGTCGGCGGCCGCCACCAGTTCTGGACGACCGGCCTGCCCAACCTCGAGAACCTGGGCATCGCCCGCTTCGCCATCTACCGCCGCGACGGCCACAGCCGCCGCTTCGAGTACGTGGCCGGCATACGTCGCCCCGAGGACGCCGCCGCCCAGCGCGAGGCGTCCGAGCGCAGCGCTTAGACGCGCGCCCCTAGCTCGGCCCGGCGAGGTCGACCAGGCCGCGCGCACGCGCTTTCACGACCGGTCGGGCACGCCGCGCAGAGGTCCCTCGATGGGCCTGCGCCGCAGGAGAAACGCGCCGCGCGCCCGCTCGTGGCGTGTCGCAAGAGGGCATCCACCAGGGGCCGCGGAACGCGATGCGATGGCACAACGCCGGCCCGTCGCACCCGTGTTGTCCCGATTGAACTGACATGTGGCCTCGCTATCCTCGCGCCACAAAAATTGCAGTCAGGAGCGTTTCCATGGACCGTCGACAACTACTCAAGCGCGGCGCCTTCTTCACCGTCATCGCGGCCACCGGCGCGCTGGCCGCGTGCGGCGGCGATTCCAACGAGCCGCCAGGCACCTACAGGTTCGACCAGGGCGTGGCCAGTGGCGATCCGCGCGACACCAGCTGCGTGTTCTGGACGCGCTGCGTGCGCGCCGACGGGACGGCGGCGCCGATCGACGTGCTGCTCCAGGTGTCGACCGCGGCCGACTTCAACGCCAACCTGATGTGGGTGCAACTGACCGCCAGCAGCGACTGGGACAACACGCTGCGCGCCAAGATCACGGGCCTCGCGCCGAACACGCCGCTGTACTACCGCTTCATCGCCGGCACCGACGTCAGCCCGGTGGGCCGCGCGAAGACGGCGCCGGTCGCCGGCGCCAATGTCTCGCAGGTGAGGTTCGGCTGGTTCACCTGCCAGGACTGGTCGATCAACCACTGGGGCGCGATGTCGCTGCTCGCGCAGGAGGAGCTCGACTTCCTCGTGCATGTCGGCGACTACATCTACGAGACCGTGGGCGCCTCGTTCCAGGCCGGCGCCGCCGAGCCTGCGCACACCGCGCTCGCGCTGCCGGACGGCACCACGATCGGCAGCGCGAAGTACGCCACGTCGCTGGCCGACTACCGCTACCTGTACCGCACGTACCGCAGCGATGCGCGCCTGCGCACGCTGCACCAGCAGTGGCCGGTGATCGCGATCTGGGACGACCACGAGTTCAGCGACGACTGCTGGCAGGACCACCAGACCTACACCAACGCCAACGTGCAGCAGACGGCGCGCCGCCGCGCCGCGTCGCAGGCCTGGGTCGAATACATGCCGCTGGACTTCGGCGACGTGTCGTTCGACACCGCCAACGCCGCCTACGACAACATCCGCATCTATCGCGACTTCCAGTTCGGCAACCTGATGCACCTCGTCATGACCGACGAGCGCCTGTACCGCGACGACCACGTCGTCCCCGAGGCCGCCGTCGCGCAGGCGCAAGGCCACGACCCGATCAACGGCAGCGACTCCGTGGGCGCGCGCTACTTCGTCCAGCAGCCGGTGCTGGCGCAGTTCGACGCCGGCAAGGCGCAGGCGATGGGCCGCCCGTCGTCGATCCTGGGCACGACGCAGACGCAGTGGTGGAAGGACAGGATGTCGTCCACCGGCGCCACCTGGAAGGTGTGGGGCAACGAGGTGATGCTCAATCGCCTGTGGGTCGACCTGACGCAGCTGGCGCCGCCGCCGTACAACGCGGTCTACGTCGTCAACTGCGACGCGTGGGACGGCTATCCGACGCACAAGGCCGAGCTGATGGGCTACCTGAAGGCCAACAACGTCCAGAACGTGGTCGCGATCACGGGCGACCTGCACGCGTTCCAGTGCGGCGTCGTGCGTGACACGCCGAGCCCGACGGCCGGCACGCCGGTGCTGGTGGACTTCGTGACGGCAGGCATCTCGAGCTCCAGCTTCTACAGCTACCTCAAGACCGGTGCCGCGGGCACGCCGCTCGCGCCGCTGGTGGCCAACCCGCCCACGTTCGAGGCGGTGGTCGGCGGCGACAATCCCGACCTGCTGTACCACGACCACGACGCCCAGGGCTACGCCACGGCCACCGTGACCGCGGCGCAGATGGTGGTGACGTTCACCAAGGTCAAGCCGCTGAACGCCGACGGCACGGCCCCGGCGTCACCGCTGCTCAAGCGCACGCGCATGACGATGAATGCGGGCAGCCTGACGCCGGTGATCGTCGACAACGTCTGACGCCGTCCCGGAGGGGTCCGGCTCCGCCCTCGCACGGTCTCCGGGACGTCATCGACGTATCCGGGGGTGCCTGACCCCAGAGCGGACGCCTCGCACGAAGCCGCTGCGCGCTCGCGCCGGGGGGTGCCGGACTCCTTCTGGCCGCCCACCGGTTGTCATCCTGCGCGCAGTCGCAGGATCCACGCATGCCGATGCGTTCGCCCAGGGGTGGATCCTGCGACTCCGCTTCGCTGCGCGCAGGATGACGGGTCGGAGCTTCGCTGGCGATGGCCTCGCCCGCGGGGCAGCCGTCTCCCCGACGACCATCCACAGTCACGCGTACAACTGCTCGGCCCGCTGGTAGAGGATCCAGCTGGTGGCGATGAACTTGTCGCCACCCTCGGGGCGATTGCCGCGGTGGGTGTGCGTGAACGCCGCCGGCGCGATCAGCAGGCTGCCGGTGCGCGGGCGGACCGTGCGCTGCTGGTAGAGGAACTCCGTCTCGCCGGCATCGAAGGCGTCGTTGAGGTAGATCGTCCACAGCACGGCTCGGTGCAGCGCCTCGCCGCCATCCATGCGCGGGTACTGCTCGCAATGCCAGTACGGGTAGCCGCCCTGTCCCGCGACGTACTTCTGGATGTTGATGCCGCCGGGGCGGAACACCTTGGCGATCAGTCCGTCGAGGAGTTCGTCGTCCAGCGCGGCGACGCCGTCGGCATCGAGCAGGCGCAGCGCGCCGGTGGCGGGGTCGCGCATCTTGAGCTGCAGCGGCGCGAGCGCCGCGTGTGCGTAGCGGCGCAGGTAGCGGCGCATGCCGCGCACGGCAGCATCGTTGAGGGCCTGGCGCGCGTCGGCCCAGTCGGGCAGGCGATCGAGCTGGATGTCCCAGCTGTCCTTCATGCTGGTGTCGACGCCGCTGCCGGTGGCGCCGCGCTGCGCCTGGCCGCCACGCTCGAAGCGCTCGACCAGCGCGCGGCAGGTGGCGGCGTCGAGGGCGTCGTCGTAGACCTCGATGAAATCGTAGTCGGGCATGGGCCCGGATTCTGGGCCCGTGCCGCGACGCGGGTCAATTCGGCGGATCCTTCTGGCGGGTGCGCGACACCGCCATCATCACGCCGAGGCCGGCGATGACCAGGCAGATGATCGCGATGTACGTCGATGCGACGTGCGCGGTGACGAGGGCCCAGGCGACGCCGCCGATGAGCAGGATCAGGCCGATGGTGTAGAGCAGGAACGACATGCGGTCACCCTGTTTCTTGTGGACATGGCCTTGCACAGGCACGCGCCGTGCCGGGTGGCGTCACCGGGCAGCGGCCGCCCGGGGGGCCGGCGTGCGCGTCACGGGCGAGGTGCGCTGGCCGGGGCCGGACTCGCGTTGGCCGCGCGGGCGGCCGCGCGCTCCTCGCGTTCCTCGCGCTCCTTCTTCGCGGCCAGGTGATGGCCCACCGCGCAGCCGACCACCGCGCCGGCCACCGCGTGGTGTCCGGCGACATGGCCCGCGACGCCGCCGACGACGGCCCCCTTGATGCAGCCCTTGGCCTGTGCCGGCGCGGCGGCGATGGCGCAGGCGGCCGCCAGCGCGGCGATGAACGTATGGCGGATCGGGGTCATGTCGGGTCCTTTGGCGAGTCGTCGATGAAGAGGCCGCCGGCGGCGGGCCTCGCGATGGACTCACTGTCGTTCGCCGCGCGTCGCGATGCCAGCGCCGCGCGATGCACTGCCGAGCCTCGGCGACCAGTTGCACCCAGGACGGACAGTCGGCGCGCGGGACGCGTGTCCGCCTGCAGGCGAGGGATTCCACGCCGTGCGGCGGATGCGCCAGCGCGTACATTGCGCATCTGCTCGACCACCCGGCCGCGTTCGCCGCGCGCCGCCCTGCAGGAGAGACGATGAACGCGTTGCGACACGATCCGGCCCCCGGCAAGACGGCGCCGCCCCTGGTCGCCCTGGCGGTCGGCCTGGGTGCACTGGGCGTGCTGTCGCTGGGCAGCGGCGACTTCGCCTTCCAGTGGCAGCCGGTGCCGCCGGAGGTGCCCTCGCGCGGCGCATTCGCGATGGCCGTCGGCGGGCTCGAGGTGGCCGCCGCCGTGCTGCTGCTGCTGCCCGGGCGCCTGCGCGCGACAGGCGCCTGGCTGGCCGCCGTCCTGCTGCTCGGATGGGTGGCCCTGCACGTGCCCGCCGTCGTCCAGCGGCCCGCGTCGGTCGCCGACTGGCTGGGCCTGGCCGAGACGGCCGCGATGGCGAGCGCGGCGCTGATGTTCGCCGCGGCCTGGGCCGGCATCGCGTCCGCCGGTGGCATCCGGCGCGCCGCGTTCGTGGTGTTCGGGCTGAGCGCCCTCGTGTTCGGCCTGGCGCACTTCAAGTACGCCGAGTTCACGGCCTCGATGATCCCGCGCTGGCTGCCGGAACGCGTCGCGCTGGCCTGGTTCACGGGCGGGGCGCATGCGCTGGCCGGCCTGGCCATCCTCACCGGCGTGCGCCGCACGCTCGCCGCCTGGCTGGAGTGCCTGATGATGGCCTGCTTCGTCGTGCTGGTGCACGTGCCGCGCGTGCTGGCCCACCCCGACAGCCGGATGGAGTGGACGATGCTGTTCGTCGCCGTGACGCTCGGCGCCTCGGCCGGCCTGGTGGCGGCGATGTCCGGCCGCGGCGGGTCGCGCTGAGCAGGCCGGCAACGCGGCAGGAATTCTCACTCGACAGCAAAACTTTCCGCCCGCGTTCGCACACCGCGCGCCAGGACGCACGTACAGTGCGCCTGCGACCCCAACGACCCTGTGCCGTGACCGAGCCCCTGCCGCCCAACGCCTTCGAGCCCGCCCCGTTCCACCGCGGCACGTTCCACAACGCGAGCGGCCGCGAGAAGCACGGGCTCGCCAACGTCCTGCGCTGGCTGCTCACGCGCTCGCCGGGCCCCTGGCCGACCCATGTCGAGGACGTGCAGGTGGCCCCGCCCGCCGATCGCGTGGACGACGGCTCGGTCCGCGCGACCATCATCGGCCACGCCACCGTGCTGGTGCAGGTGGCCGGGCTCAACGTCCTCACCGACCCGGTGATGTCCGCGCGCATCGGGCCGACGCCGTGGACGGGCCCGAAGCGCGTGCGGCCGCCGGCGGTGCCGTTCGAAGCCATCCCGCGCATCGACGTCGTCCTGCTGAGCCACGACCACTACGACCACCTCGACCGCCCGACGCTGCGCCGGCTCGCGGCGCGCGACGACCCGCTCGTGCTCACCGGCAAGCGCGTGGGCCGCAAGGTGCCGTCGCGCCGGATCGTCGAGCTGGACTGGTGGGAGAGCCACGCGCTGGGCGAGGGGCTGTCGGCCACCTACGTGCCGGCCGAGCACTTCTCCGGCCGCGGCCTGTTCGACCGCGACAAGTCGCTGTGGGGCGGCTTCGTGCTGGAGACGCCGCACGGCAAGGTCTACTTCGCGGGCGACACCGCGCGCGGCGTCCACTTCCGCGCGATCCGCGAGCGCTTCGGTCCGATGACGCTGTCGCTGCTGCCGATCGGTGCCTACGCGCCGCGCTGGTTCATGGAACGCGTGCACATGGATCCGGACGAGGCGCTGCACGCCAGCCTGACGCTGGAATCGCAGACGTCGCTGGCCATCCATTTCGCCACCTTCAACCTCGCCGACGATTCGTACGACGCGCCCACCCGCGCGCTGGCCCGGGCCGTCTCGCAGCTGAGCGGCTCGCGCCCTGGCAGCGACTTCCGCGTCACGCCGTTCGGCGAGGCGACGATCGTGCGCCCCGGCGAGGATCTCGACGCCGGCGCACGGCGGCGCTACGCCTGACCCGGACGTCCCGGCAGGCGCTCCCAGTCGAGGTATTCGCGCATCGCCCGGGCGTCACGGCGCGCCGGCGGCAACAGCGCGTCGTCGCCGGGTGGCGGCGCGGACGCGGTCTCCAGCGGGCGGCCGGCGCCGGCCCACACCCGCGTGCCGCCCTGCAGCCATGCGACGTTCGCGTAGCCGCGCTGGCGCAGCGTGGCCGCGGCGTAGGCCGATTGCGAGCCGTCGTCGCACGTGACGAGCAACGCCTCCTCGACGGACGGCGCGACGCCGGCGATGCGCGCCTCCAGCCAGCCGCGCGGCAGCCACAGCGCGCCGGGCAGGTGCCCGCGTTGCCATGACGCGCTCGTGTCCACGTGCAGCACGTGCACCGGGGCGTGGGCCGCGAGCCAGCGCGCGACGTCGTCCACGCCCAGCCCGGGCGCGGCGATGCTCGCATCGCGCCAGCCCAGCGGCATCCCGGCCGTCGTGCTCGCCGGGCGGCCGCCGTTGATCCACGCGGCGAAGCCGCCGGACAGCGTCGACACGTGCGCCTGGCCCAGCCGGCGCAGCCAGACACCCGTGAGACCTGCGCGCACGGCATCGTCGTCGACCAGGACGACGGGCGCGTCGGCCGTCGCGATCATCTCGTCGCGCCGCACCAGCAGCATGTCGCAGGCCACCGGCACGCTGCGCGGCACGTGCGCCACGCCGTGCTGGCCGAGGTTGCGCAGGTCGAACGCGTGGAAATTGCCGTCCGCCTCGAGCAGCGCGGCGAGCTCCGCGGCCTCGACCCGTTCGACGCCATGGTGCTTGGCCAGGCGTGCCGAGCCCAGTTCGGCGAACTGGCGGCTCGCGTTCGACGGCCGGACGCGGCGGCGGCGCGAGCCCTGCTCCAGCGCGTGCCCCGCCAGCTGCCAGGCCAGCGTGCCGCCGTCAAGGGCGACGACGTCGCTCAGGCCGAGGTCGATCAGCGTGCGTGCGATGGCCAGGCTGCGCGTGCGCGCGCTCGAGCACAGCACGATGACGTCGCTGTCGGCCGCCATGTCGAGCGCGTGCGACACGGCCTCGAAACCGGGCAGCGAGACCGCGCCCGGGACGCAGTCCTGCGTGTGCTCGCCGGCGCTGCGCACGTCGCACAGCGCCACGCGGCGACCCGACTGCTGCCATTGGCGCAGCGTCGCGACGTCGATGGTGGGGACGCGCTGCAGGTCGGCGACGCGGCGGCCGAAGGCACGGCTCGAGACCTGCGTGCCGGAGACCATCGGCAGCCCCGCCTGCCGCCAGGCGGCCATGCCGCCGTCCAGCGCCGCGACCTCGCGGTAGCCGAACGCCAGCAGCGTGTCGGCGGCCAGCGTGGCACGAGGATCGCGCACGCCGGGCGCGATCTCCAGTCCGCTGTCGACGGTGACCAGGCGCGTGGCGCGATCGCGCACCAGCGCGTCGATGCGGAACTCGAGGCGGCGCCGCGGCAGGATGGCGGCGCCGGGCAGGTGGCCCGTCTCGGACTCGACGAGGTCGCGCACGTCCAGCACGACCGGCGGATGATCCGCGGCCAGCGCGGCGACGAGCTGGTCGATGGCGAGCAGGCCGGCTTTCACGACGCCGCCCTGGCGGACGATTGCCGCGACGCGCCCCACGGGGCCCATGCCAGCCTGGACGGTCGCGGCGAGTTCATGGCCGGCGCTCTCGGAACGCGGGGCGCACGGCGGCGCGACGTGTGCGCGGGATTCGCGACACGTCCGGACGGGTGGCGTCCCGGGTGGGACGGCCAGCAGCGAGACGACGCGATCGAACCATGCGCGAACCTCGGGACTCGGTGGCGGCCTGCGGTGTCATCGCCAGATGAACGCAGGCTGTCGAACCAGTCTAGGAGTCGCCCCCGGTGGGGTCAATCGCCGCGGCGTATCGGAATCCGGCCCCCGACAGTGCGCGACATGCTTTCCCTACACGCCGACCGTGTCGGGCGACGGCCGCCCCGCGGTCGCCGCGCCGCCGGCCGACGCGCCGATGATCAGGGCGATGGCCAGCCACTGCGGCGCCGACAGGCGCTCGCCCAGAACGATCGCTCCGCACGCCGCGCCGACGGCGGGCGTGGCGCTCACGAGGATGCCGAACACATGGCGCGGCAGGCGCCGCAGAGCGGCCATCTCGAGCGAATACGGCACGGCGCTGGACAGCAGCGCCACGCCCAGCCCGGCCAGCAATGCGGCGGGCTGCGCCATCGCGGCGCCCGCGTCGGCCACGCCCAGCGGCACCGCGAACAGCGCCGCCACCAGCATGCCCAGCGACACGGCCTGCCCGCTCGCGAGGGTGGACACGCGCTTGCCGAACACGATGTAGAGCGCCCACGACAGCGCGGCGCCGAACGAGAACAGCAGGCCCAGCGGGTCCAGCGCGGGGCTGCCGGCCAGCGGCAGCAGCAGCGCGAGGCCCGCGACGGCAAGCGCGACCCACGCGACGTCGAGCGCGCGGCGCGACGCGGCCAGCACGACGACCAGGGGCCCGGTGGTCTCGATCGCGGTGGCGATGCCGATCGGCACGCGGCCGAACGCGTGGTAGATGCACAGGTTCATGCCGCCCAGCATCGCGCCGTAGGCCACCAGGTCGCCCCGGTCGCGACGCGCGAGCGGATGGCGCCATGGCCGCCAGAACGCCAGCAGCAGCAGTGCCGACAGGCCGATGCGCAGCGCCGCCATGCCGGCGACGCCCACCACCGGGAACAGGCTCTTGGCGATCGCCGCGCCCAGGTTCTGCGACACCAGCGACGCGAACAGCGCCAGCAGCGACAGCGCCCCGCCGCCCCGGTGCGGCGCCTCACCCAAGGCGCCAGCTCGACACGGTGATGCCGCCGAAGAAGTCGCGCTCGTGGTACACGCGCGTCGCGGCCTCGCCCTCCGCCGCGCCCAGCGCCACCATCAGCGGCAGCAGGTGCTCCTCGCGCGGGTGCGCGAGACGCGCCGCGGGCGCGCGCTCCCACGCGGCGAGCGCGGCCGAGCGCGCGGACGCGTCGGCGATCGCCAGCGTCTCGCCCAGCCACCCGTCGAAGGCGGCCGATGGCGCGCGCGCCGCGGGGCCGAACGCGCGCAGGTTGTGGTAGCTCAGGCCGCTGCCCACGACGAGGATGCCCTCGTCGCGCAGCGGCGCGAGCGCGCGCCCGAGCGCGAGGTGCTCGGCGGGGTCCAGCCCCTGGCGCAGCGACAGCTGCACGACCGGCACGTCGGCCTGCGGCCAGATGACCGCCATCGGCGCGAACATGCCGTGGTCGAAGCCGCGCGCCGCGTCCTCCGCCGAGTCGATGCCCGCGCCGGCGAGCAGCGTGCGCACCCGCGCGGTGACGGCGGGCGCGCCCGGCGCCGCGTATTGCACGTGGTACGTGAACTCCGGAAAGCCGCCGTAGTCGTAGAGCATGGGCGGGTTCGGATGCGTCTGCACGGTGAAGCGCGGCGCCTCCCAATGCGCGGACACCATCAGCACGGCACGCGGCGTGACGCCGATCTCGGCGGGCATGCGCGCCAGCGAGGCCTCGAGCCGGTCGTACACGCCGCCCATCTGCTCCTTCATCCACGGCCAGGGGCCGCCGCCGTGCGAGATGAAGTACGTGGGCAGGCGGGTGGCGGTCATGGCGGTGCGTCGGCGGAGGGGGACCCGCGAGGATATCGCCGGGACAAAGACCTCGCGCGCCGGTCGTGAAGGATCCGCGCGTCGGAGGCAACGCCCCTTGCAGGGGTGGATCCTGCGACTGCGCTTCGCTTCGCGCAGGATGACGGCCTGGCGCTTCGCGCGAGGCACCGTCGCCGCTTCGCGCCCCACCCGGTGTCATCCTGCGCTCAGTCGCCTGGCGCTTCGCGCGAGGCACGGTCGCCTCTTCGCATGCGGCGCTGCCACCGCTTGGTGCCCACCAGGTGTCATCCTGCGCGCAGTCGCAGGATCCACGCGTCGCAATTGCGCCGCGGCCGCGAAGCGCTCAGGCCGCCTGCCGCCGCAGCGTCACCAGCGCGGCACCGAAGCCCACGAAGATCGCGCCGACGCTGCGGCCCAGCCACAGCGCGAAGCGGGGACGCGCCAGCAGCGCGCGCGCCCGCGCCGCCAGCAGCGCGTACGTCAGCAGCGACGTGAACGACAGCGCCATGAACAGGCCGGTGAGCACCAGGAATTGCGGCAGCAGCGGCGCATGCGCGTCGAGGAACTGCGGGAACAGCGCCGTGAAGAACAGGATGGGCTTGGGGTTGGTGCTGGCGGTCAGCAAGGCCTCGCCGAACAGGCGCAGGGCCGCCGGGCGCGGCAGGGCGGACGCGCCCTCGGCCGGGACGAGCGAGATGCCGCGCCCCGCGAGCTGGCGCAGGCCGATCCAGAACAGGTAGCCCGCGCCCAGCAGCTTGACGATGCCGAACAGCAGCGCGGACGACTGCAGCAGCACGCCCAGCCCCAGCATCGCCGCGGCCGACAGCCCGAACAGCCCGCAGACGTTGCCGAGCGTCGACCAGATCGCCGTGCGCGGCCCCCACGCCATGCTGTTGCGCAAGGCCAGCAGCGTGGCAGGGCCTGGGCTGAGGATGGCGACCGCCGCGACGGCGGTGAAGGCGACGAGGGTGTGGACGTGCATGGCGTGTCCATTCTCGCGGCCCGCGTCCGCCGGCGCGCTTCGTCCGACGGCGGCGCAGGGGCTTGGCATCCCCCCATCGCCGCGCGGCGCGTTCGCAGGCACCATGTCGGCCTGCCTCAGCGGAGACCTCCATGCCGATCCGTCCGTCGACCGCCCTCCCCCTCCTCGCGCTCGCGTTCGCCGCCACGGGCGCGCACCCGCAGGACGCCGCCGCGGGCGGCATGGCGTTCCAGCAATGCGCCGAGTGCCACAGCCCCGGCAGCACCGACAACGCGGGGCCGGGCCTGAAGGGCGTGTTCGGCCGCAAGGCTGGCGCCAAGGACGGCTTCGCCTACAGCCCCGCGATGAAGAAGTCGACGGTCGTGTGGGACGACAAGTCGCTGGACGCCTTCCTCAAGGATCCGCGCGCCGTGGTGCCCGGCACCTCCATGGCCTACGGCGGCGACGACGACGCGAAGGAACGCGCCGATCTCGTCGCGTACCTCAGGACGCTCAAGTAGCCGCCAGGGCCGGATCGCCGTCGCCGCCCAGGCGCGGCACCTCGCTGTCGTCCTTCAACCCGATGCCGGTGACGCGCCGGCGCCGCGCCTCGCGCAGCAGCCAGGCGATGCGCGCCGCCGCGTCGGCGATCCCCAGCCCTTCGGGCCGGATGTTGCTGACGCAGTTGCGTTCGCTGTCGACGCGGCCCGCGCCGGGCTGCCACGTGAGGTAGGCGCCGAGGCTGTCGGGCGAGCTCAGGCCCGGGCGTTCGCCGATGAGGACCAGCACCAGCGCCGCGCCCGTGCGCTCGCCGATCGCGTCGCCGAGCGCCACTCGCGCCTGCGTCGCGACGACGAGGCGATCCGCGACGACACCGGCATCGCGCAATGCCGCCAGCAACGGCAGCGCGTGGCGCTGCGCGGCGATCGCCGACAGCCCGTCGGCCACGACGATGCACAGGCCGCCGTCGGCGCCGGGCTGCAGCGCATCCGCCGCGGCGGGCGCGAGCTGGCGGCCGAGGTCGGGGCACGTCAGGTACTCGGTGCGCGAGGCGGCGCGGCTCGTCGCGGTCGCCGCCTCGAAGCCGTGCGCGCGCAGCGCCGCGAGCAAGGCGTCGACGTCCAGCGGCAGGTGCACCGCGTCGCGCGCGGCGGCGTGCGCGGCCGCGAAGCGCAGCACTTCCGAGGTCGGCAGGCTGGTGCCCGCGCGGCCGAGCGAGATGCGGGCCGGGGTGTGCCGGCGCAGCGCCGACCACGGGTCGGCCGGCGCGGACGTCGCGTGCGTCGGCGGCTCGCCGCTGTCCCAGTGCACGGGCTGGTCGGGCAGCGTGCGGCTCATGGCGCGTTCTCCAGCAGGCGCGCCGACATCGCCTGCGCCAGCGCCGGCATCGCGGCGACCGGACGCAGCCCACCGTCGGCGTCGGTGATGCCCATCGCGTGCAGCCAGGCCTCGAACTCCGGCGCGCGCCGGCGTCCCAGCAGCTTGCGCGCGAACAGCGCGTCATGGAACGAGGTGCTCTGGTAGTTGAGCATCACGTCGTCGGCGCCGGGCACGCCCATCATGAAGTTCAGGCCGGCGGCGGCCAGCAGCACCAGAAGCGTGTCCATGTCGTCCTGGTCGGCCTCGGCGTGGTTGGTGTAGCAGATGTCGCAGCCCATCGGCAGGCCCAGCAGCTTGCCGCAGAAGTGATCCTCGAGGCCGGCGCGCACGATCTGCTTGCCGTCGTACAGGTACTCGGGCCCGATGAAGCCGACCACCGTGTTGACCAGCAGCGGCCGGTAGCGCCGCGCGACGGCATAGGCGCGCGCCTCCAGCGTCTGCTGGTCGACGCCGTGGTGCGCGCCGGCCGACAGCGCGCTGCCCTGCCCCGTCTCGAAGTACATGACGTTGTCGCCGAGCGGCCCGCGCCCCAGCGCCAGCGCCGCGGCGTGCGCCTCGTCCAGCAGCGCGAGCGAGATGCCGAAGCCGCGATTGGCCTGCTCCGTGCCGGCGACGGACTGGAACACGAGGTCGACCGGCGCGCGTTGCTCGATCGCGCGCAGCGTGTTCGTCACGTGGGTGAGCACGCAGGCCTGCGTGGGGATCCGCTGGCCCGTGATCAGGTCGTCGAGCAGGTGCAGCAGGCGCACGAGCTGCGGCACGCTGTCGGCCGCGGGGTTGACGCCGATCACCGCGTCTCCGGCGCCGTACATCAGGCCGTCGACGATGCTCGCCAGGATGCCGGCAGGGCTGTCGGTGGGGTGGTTGGGCTGCAGCCGCACCGCCAGCGAGCCGGGCAGGCCCAGCGTGTTGCGAAAGCGCGTGACGACGTGGCAGCGGCTGGCGACGAGCACCAGGTCCTGGTTGCGCATGATCTTGCTCGTCGCGGCCACCATCTCGGGCGTGAGGCCCGGCGCGAGCGCGGCGAGCGTCGCCGGCGTCGCGGCGTCCGACAGCAGCCAGTCGCGCAGCCCGCCCACCGTGAGATGGCGCACCGGCGCGAACGCGGCGGCGTCGTGCGTGTCGACGATCAGCCGCGTGACCTCGTCCTGCTCGTACGGCAGCACGGTCTCGGACAGGAAGGCCTTCAGCGGCACGTCGGCCAGGGCGGCCTGAGCCGCGACCCGCTCCTGCGCCGACGCCGCCGCCACGCCCGCCAGCGCGTCGCCCGAACGCGCGGGGCTGGCCTTGGCCATCAGCTCGCGCAGATCGGAGAAGCCGAAGACCTGGTGACCGATGGTGGCGCGATGGCTCATCCCCCCACGATACGCCCGGCGCGTGACATCAGCGCACGTTCCTGAGCGTCGCGACTTCCTTTTCCAGCTCGGCGATGCGGCGGTCGCGCTCGGCGATCGCCGGGATCACCTCGTCGACCGGCACCAGTTGCGGGATGTGCTGCGGGCAATTGGCGTCCAGCGCCTTGACCGTGAAGACGATGGCCTGCTCGGCACGCGCCTTGTAGCCGGGCGGCATCAGGCGATCGACCAGCGCCGGATCGGTCTCGACGCGCGCCTCGCCCCAGATCTTGAGCCGCTGCCGGTGCGCATAGTCCATCAGGAACAGCTGCGCCTTCGGGTTGTCGGCCAGGTTGCCGGTGGTGATGAACTGGCGGTTGCCGCTGAAGTCGGCGAAGGCCAGCGTGCGGTCGTCCAGCACCCGCAGGAAGCCGGCCGGCCCGCCGCGGTGCTGGATGTAGGGCTGGCCGTCGAGGTTGGCGGTGGCCATGAACACGCTCGTCTGCGCGTCGATGAACCCGCGCATCTCGTCGTCGATCGCGGTGCGCCAGCCCAGGCCCTGCTCCATGCGCGCGTAGGCGTGACGCGAGCCGCGCGCCTGCTGCAGCGCCTTGACGGTGGGCGTGAAGGCGATGTCGCTGGCGTGGGCAGTGGCGGTCATGGCGAATCCTCGGCTCGGGCACGGCGCCCAAGGGCTCACTGTGGATCCTTCCAATCGGATCCACCAGACCGCAGAATGTGGAATCACTCTTCCATATTTCGGTAATATCCATGGACCGGCTCGACGCGATGAAGGTGTTCCTGGCCGTGGTGGACGCGGGCAGCCTGTCCGCCGCGGGGCGGCGGCTGGGCATGCCGCTGGCCACCGTCAGCCGCAAGCTGGCCGAGCTCGAGGAGCACCTCGGCGCCCGGCTGCTGAACCGCTCCACGCGCCGGCTCGAGCTCACGGAGCCCGGCCGCGGCTACGAGCAGGCCTGCCGGCGCATCCTCGACGAGGTGGCCGGGGCCGAGGCCACGGTGGCCGGCGAGTACGACGCGCCGCGCGGCGAGCTGGGCGTCACCGCGCCGCTCGTCTTCGGGCGCCTGCACGTCCTGCCGGTGGTCAACGAATTCCTGCGCGCCAACGCCGAAGTCGACGTGCGGCTGGCGCTCGGCGACCGCGTCGCGCACCTGATCGACGAGCACGTCGACGTCGCCGTGCGCATCGGCGCGCTGCCCGACAGCCGGCTCAACGCCACGCGCCTGGGCCAGCTGCGCTCGGTCGTCTGCGCGAGCCCCGCCTGGCTGAGGACGCACGGCACGCCGAAGACGCCCGGCGAGCTCGCCGCGCACCGCTGCATCACGTTCGAGTCGACGTTTCCCGCGCCCTGGCGCTTCGCCGGCGGCGCGAGCTTCACGCCCGCGCGGCCACGGCTGGTGGTCAACACGGCCGAGGCGGCGGTCGACGCGGCCGTGGCCGGGCTCGGCGTCACGCGGCTGCTGTCGTACCAGGCCGACGCCGCGCTGCGCGACAAGCGCCTGCGCCTGCTGCTGCGCCCGTTCGAGCCCGAGCCGGTGCCCGTACACCTCGTCTGGGACGGCCAGCAGCGGGTGACGTCCAAGCTGCGCGCCTTCCTCGACTTCGCCGCGCCGCGGCTGCGCGCCCGGCTGGCGGCGCTGCGCGCAGAATGAAGCCATGACCGCTTCCCTCGATCCCCGCACCCTGCTTCGCCGGATGTTCGACGCCGCGATCGCGTCCGCGCAGCCCGCGCTGTGCCTGCCGCCGCACCTGCCCGCGCCGCCCCGGGGCCGCACGATCGTCATCGGGGCGGGCAAGGCCTCGGCCGCGATGGCGCAGGCGCTCGAACGGCACTGGGCCGGACCGCTGGAAGGCCTCGTGGTCACGCGCTACGGCTACGAGCAGCCGTGCGAGCGCATCGAGATCGTGCAGGCCGCGCACCCGGTGCCCGACGAAGCCGGCCTGCATGCGTCCCGCCGCATCGCCGGCCTGGTGAGCGGCCTGAGCGCGGACGACCTCGTCATCGCGCTGATCTCGGGCGGCGGCTCGGCGCTGCTGGTCGCGCCCGCGACCGGCCTCACGCTGGAGGACAAGCGCGCCGTCAACGCCGCGCTGCTCGCCAGCGGCGCGACGATCTCGGAGATGAACTGCGTGCGCCGGCACCTGTCCGCGCTCAAGGGCGGCCGGCTCGGCGCGTTGTGCCATCCGGCGCGCGTGGTGACGCTGGAGATCTCCGACGTGCCCGGCGACGATCCGCGCGACATCGCCTCGGGCCCGACGGTGGCCGACCCCACCACCTGCGCCGACGCGCTGGCCATCATCGACCGCCATCGCCTGGCGGTGCCGGCCTCGGTGCGCCGCGTGCTGGCGTCGGGCGAAAGTGAATCCGTCAAGCCGGGGGACCCGCGGCTGGCGCGCGGCGAGCTGCGCATGATCACCGCGCCGCAGCTCGCGCTGGAGGCCGCGGCGCGCGTCGCGCGCGAGGCCGGCGTCGCGGCGCACATCCTGGGCGACAGCCTCGAGGGCGAGGCGCGCGACCTCGGCAAGGCGATGGCGGGCATCGCACGCCAGGTCGCGCTGCGCGGCCAGCCCTTCGAGCCGCCGTGCGTGCTGCTGTCCGGCGGCGAGACCACCGTCACGGTGCGGGGCGGCGGGCGCGGCGGACGCAACGTCGAGTTCCTGCTGTCCCTGGCGGTGGCGCTCGACGGCCTGCCCGGCGTGCACGCGATCGCGGGCGATACCGACGGCGTCGACGGCGCCGAGGAGATCGCCGGCGCGCACGTGGCGCCCGACACGCTCGCGCGCGCCTGGGCCGCGGGCGCGAACCCGCGCGCGAGCCTGGACGCGAACGACGCGCACACCTTCTTCCGCTCGCTCGGCGACTCGGTGGTGACCGGCCCGACGCTGACCAACGTCAACGATTTCCGCGCGATCCTGGTCGAGCGCGCCTGATCAGGGACGCCGGACGAGGCCGCGCAGCCGCGGATTCACGGCGTCGTGGTGGGCAGCGTCTCGCCCGTGTCCAGCGCCATCACGCGCTCGGGCCAGCGCAGCGCGGCCAGGCGCGAACGCGGCACCCCGCCGGGCGCCAGCGGACGCTCGAGGAAGCGGCCGCCGACCGAGAAGTCGATGCAGAACACGTTGCGGCGCAGGCCGTGCCACGCGGTGGGCGCGAGGTCGGTGAACAGGTTCTCCTCGGTCTTGCCGAGCGAGGCCCGGTCGACGTGCGCGAACTGGCGCCAGTAGTGGCCGACCACGACGGGCAGGACCTCGTCGTACTCGTCCCACCAGCGGATGCGCTCGACGAAACGCCAGTGGCCGCTCGCGAAGAACGGCCGCCGCGCGACGCGCTCGATGCCGGACGTGACCACGCGGATCGGGTTGCCCATCTGGCGGATCTCGTCGACCTGCGCCGTGGCCATCAGCATGGGCACGGCCTGGTCGGGGTCGACGAGCCGCTCGCGGTACTCGGCGTACTCGACCTGCGCAGCCTCGCCCAGGCCGCGCTCGGCGATCCGCTGCTCGGTGGCCGCCTCCCAGCGCTTGAAATGCTCGACCCGGCTCAGCGCCGGATCGGCCGCGCGCAGCTGGGCGATCGACGCGGGGTCCCATGCGGCGTGCACGACGCGCAGGTCGCTGCGCTCGAGGGCCAGAGGCAGCGTGCGCAGGAACGCGATGACGGCGTCGCGCTGGTCGGCCGGCAGGTGCGCGCGCGGCTCGTACTTGGCGTCGCGCGCGCCGAACTCGCTCCAGAACCAGTCGTTGCCGTCCTTGCGGTCGCCGCGCAGCAGGTTGATCTCGTGGTTGCCGAGCGTGGCCAGCGCGCGGCCCGAGGCCACGAGGTGCTGCACGAGCTCGATCACGCCGGGGCTGTCGGGCCCGCGGTCGCACAGGTCGCCGACGAAGACCAGGTGGCGCCCGTCCGGATGGCCGCCGCCGGCGTCGTAGCCGAGGTGGCCCAGCAGGGCACGCAGCGCGTCGAGCTCGCCATGGACGTCGCCGACCACGTCCAGCGGGCCGTCGGGCAGCGGGGCGAACATCGGGGTCCGGGGCATCGTGCGATTTTCGCCGATGACGCGAAAGCCCCACGCCCGCGCCGCATGCGAGCCCGCAGGCGCGGCCTCGTGCGCGAAAAGCCCGTGACGATGGCTTACCATTCCGGCCAACTCATCACCAACCAGCGGAGCTGCCATGGGCAAGGAACAACGCGCCACCAAGAACGTCAAGAAGCCGAAGAAGGACACCACGCCCCCGAAGACCGTCAGCTCGGACCGCCCGACGGCGCCGATGACGGCCGTCGCGCCCAAGGGCAAGCTGGCGAAGAAGCCGCTCTGATCGTGGCTTGCGCGCCCGCCGCCGCGCGGGTGCAGCGCTCGACCCGCCTTCGATGGACGATTTGCGTTCGCTGACCGCGCGCTTCCCGCGCGCCGGACGGCTCGAGGCCATCGTCCTGCGTCCCGGCCGCGATGCGCCGGCCGTGTCGGTGCCGTCCGCCCGCGCCCTGCCCGAGCGCGGCCTCGAGGGCGACCACCGCGGCGACAAGGCGGCCAGCCGTCCCGGCGGCGGCAAGCGCCAGGTCACGCTCATCCAGGCCGAACACCTGCCGCTGTTCCGCGCCTGGACGGGCGTGGACGTCGCGCCCGCCGACCTGCGGCGCAACCTCGTCGTCTCGGGCGTCAACCTGCTGGCACAGCACCCGCTGTTCGACGACCGGCCGCTGCAGGTGCGCATCGGCGCGGACGTCGTGATCGTGGTCACGGGCCCGTGCGACCCGTGCTCGAAGATGGAGGCGCTGCTGGGCCCCGGCGGCTACAACGCGATGCGCGGACACGGGGGCACGACGGCGCGGGTGATCCGCGGCGGCATGCTGGCGGTGGGCGACGCGGTCGTGGTGGAACCCGGCGCGGCCGCCCAAACCCCGCTCTGGTAGGGCGGGCCGTCCGACCCGCCATCCCGCCCTAGCCCAGCACCTTCAACAACCAGGCCTCGGTGTCCTGGATCTCCTGCTCGCAGACCGAGTGCTGCATCGGGTAGTCATGCCATTCGACGGGATGGCCGAGTGCCACGAGCGTGTCGCGCGCGTCGGCACCGCGCTGGAACGGCACCACCGGATCCATGCGGCCGTGGCCGAGGAAGACCGGCACGTCCTTGTTGGCCTCGCTGCGTTCGGCGGCCGTCGTGGCGGCCAGCGGCAGGTAGCCCGACATGCCCAGCAGCCCGGCCAGGCGCCGCGGCGCGCGCAGCCCGGTCAGCAGCGTCATCGCGCAGCCCTGCGAGAAGCCTGCCAGCACGATGCGCGACGCGGGGATGCCGGCCGCGATCTCGCGGTCGACCAGCGCCTGCAGCGCCGTCGCGGAGGCGCGCAGCGACTTCTCGTCTTCGCGCCGCACCAGGTCCAGGCCCAGGATGTCGTACCAGGCGGGCATGCGCATGCCGCCGTTGATGGTGACCGGCTGCTCGGGCGCGAAGGGGAACACGTAGCGCACGTCGCCGAGTGAGCGCAGGTCCCACTGGCGGGCCACCGGCACGAAGTCGGTCGCGCTGGCGCCCAGGCCGTGCAGGATGATGATGCAGGACTTCGGCGCGTCGCCGGTCTGGTATTGGAGGGTGTCTAGGCGCATGCCGCCAGCATACCGAACTCCCCGGCGCGCGGCGGCGCCGGCGGTCCCGCCCCGCGGGTCAGCGCAGCCCGCGCTGGCGCGGTTGCGCCAGGCTCGGCACGTCGCGCACCGGTATGGCCTCGAGGTTGCCGCCGTAGACCGGGTCGAGGAAGACGTACTGCTCGACGTTGTCGGACGTGACGCTGAAGTGGTAGTCGAGCAGCACGGCCTTGTCGCCGATCCGCTTGATCAGGACGTAGTCGCCGCGCGGCAGGATGGACGGCACGTAGTACTTGTCGCGCCCGGTCATGTGCTGGATGCCCGCCCGGTAGAGCGGACGGGCGTCCGACTGCCAGCCCGGGGCGAACTGCTCGCTGGTGACCGGCTCGGACGCCGCGGCGGCCGACATGGCGACGAGCAGCGCCATCGCGGCCAGGGCCGCCAGCAGGACCCGGCTGGCGTGGGGATGATCGTGCAGATAGTTCATGACGGCACCTCGCTGAAGGCTGCGTGGCGTCGGGTGACATCCCTGCCACGGGAGGAACGCGGCAATCGCCGTTCCGGCGCCGCCGACACCCGTGATCTTGCTCCAGTTCGGCAATTTCGTCCCGCGGCGCCGCCGCAACTTTACGCGGGCTTACTCGACCTCGAGGAAGCGGTCGAGCTCGGTGCGCACCGTCGCCTCGTCGGCGGCCAGCGTCACCGGCGCGCCGGCGAGCGCCGCCGCGCCTTCCTTGCGGAACCGGCCCACCCAGGCGCCGGCGTCGCGGCCCTGCGCGAAGGCGGCACTTTGCAGCAGCAGCGTGTCTCCGGCGCCCACCAGCTTGAAGTAGAACTGGCCGTCGGCCTCGCGATACTGCTTGAAGGTAGCCAGCGCCGCGGTGCCGGCGGCCCTGGGCGCGGCGGCCGCGGTCGCCGCGCGCGCCTGGAAGCGGCGCAGGCCGACGGCCTCGCGCAGGGCCTGCAGGAACGGGCCGGCGATCGCGCGCGCCTTGCGAGCGCCGATCAGCAGTTGCTCCTCGATCAGTTCGGGGCGTGCCATGAAGGCCTCGTATTTCGCGCGCATCGGCGCGAGTTCGCGCTCGATCGCGTCATGCAGCCGTTTCTTGGCCTCGCCCCAGGCCAGGCCGGCGCGCAGCTCCGCGCGGAACGCGGCGCGCTCCTGCGGCGTGGCGAAGGCGTCGAACAGCGTGACCAGGTGGGACGTGTCCGGATCCTTGGGCTCGCCGGGCAGCTTCGAATCGGTGACGACGCGCGCGATCGCCGACGCCAGCCCCTTGGCGCCGCCCTCGAACAGCGGGATCGTGTTGTCGTAGCTCTTGGACATCTTGCGGCCGTCCAGGCCCGGCAACAGCTGCATCTGGGCGTCGGTGACGGCATCGGGCAGCGTGAACAGCGCCTGGCCCCGGCCGAACAGGTGGTTGAAGCGCTGCGCGATGTCGCGCGCCATCTCGATGTGCTGGACCTGGTCCTTCCCCACGGGCACCTGGTGCGCGTTGAACATCAGGATGTCGGCCGCCATCAGCATCGGGTAGCAGAACAGGCCCATGTTGATGCCGTCGTCGGGCTCGCCGCCGGCGTTGGCGTCCACCGCCGCCTTGTAGGCGTGCGCGCGGTTCATCATGCCCTTGGGCGTGACGCAGGTCAGCAGCCAGTTCAGCTCGGGGATCTCGGGGATGTCGCTCTGGCGGTAGAACACCACGCGCTCCGGATCCAGGCCCGCGGCCAGCCAGGTGGCCGCCAGCGCCAGGCGCGACTCCTCGACGCGCGCCGGGTCGTCGCACTTGACCAGCGCGTGGTAGTCGGCCATGAACAGGAAGCTCTCGACGTCCGAGCGCCTGCTGGCCGCGATCGCGGGCCGGATGGCGCCGACGTAGTTGCCGAGGTGCGGGGTGCCGGTGGTGGTGATGCCGGTGAGGACGCGAACAGTCATGGGAGCCGTGCGGAAGGGAAGCCGAACGGGGATTGTGCCGGATGGCGCCGCGGCGGCCCTGCGGCGCGACAATCGCAAGATCCGTCAACCCGCCCCGCGCACGGCGCCGGCGACTGCGGCAACATCACCCCGCCATGGCCGACACCCTCGCCGATTTCGACCTCGCCTGCCGCGCCGCGGCGCTGTACGTCTACCCGATCAAGGCCTGCGCCGGCGTGGCGGTGCCCGAGATCGTGCTGGACGCGCGCGGCGGTGCCGTGGGCGACCGCGGCTGGGCCATCGTCGACGCCGAGGGCGCCGTGACCTGGCTGGGCTCGCACCCGCGGCTCGCGCTGGTGCAGCCCGCGTTCGCCGGCGCCGGCCTCGTGCTGGGCGCGCCGGCGGTCGAGCCGGTGGCCACGCCGGCGGCCCTGGCGCCGCGCCAGGCCCGGATCTGGAGCGACGTCCACGGCCGCCACGAGACCTTCGCCGCCGAGGACGCCGGGGACGCCGTCGCGGCCTGGCTGGAACGCGTGACCGGCGCGCCGTTGCGCCTGGTCAGGCTGGAGGACGCGGTGCACGCGCGCGACGGCAACAACCCGCTGCACCTGGTGTTCACGCCCTCGGTGGCCGCCGTGGCGGCGCGCTGGGCCGCGGGCGGCGGCGCCCCGGTCGACGAACGCCGCTTCCGGCCCAACATCGTGCTGTCGCTGCCCGAGGACGGCAACGCGTTCGTCGAGGACAGCCTGGAGGCGCTGGCGTGGCAGGGCGCCGCCGGCGAGACCCGCCTGGACGTCACCGCGCCCTGCATCCGCTGCGTGGTGCCCAACGTCGACCCGGCGTCGGCGCGGGTGGACGAGACCTTGCTGGACACGCTGGCCGGCCTGTCCCTGCAGCGCCGGCCCGGCGGCACGGTGTTCGGCCTCTACGCCCGCGGCCCCGCCGGGACGCGCCTGCGCGTGGGGGACGTCGCGCGGATGGTGCCGGCGTTCTAGGGCCTGTTCACACTCGATGCACGCCCGCGCCACTTGGTGCGAACAGGCCCTCGCTCAATGCGACGCGGCCGCGGCGGCGGTCGCGGCCTTCCTGCGCTCCGTCATCACCGCGTCCATGTCCTCGACGCTGTAGCGCAGCTTCGCGCAGCGGTGGTTGAACGCGGCCATGTCCTCGTTGTACGCGTGGCTGGCCGGGTCGGAATCGCGCGCATCCCTGTTCAGCTCGCCGACGTGCCGGTTGTGCTCGTCGACCGCGTTGTTGAAGGCCTTGATCGCCGTCGGGCTGTCGTGATCGAGCTTGGCCTGCAGTTCCGCCAGGCGGTCGCCCTCCGCTTCGACCTGCGCCGCCAGCTTCTCGTGCGCGGCGCTGGTCGCCTGGAGCACCTCGAAGCGCTGCTTGAGGCTGGCCTCCGCCGTCATGCAATCGCGCAACTGCTCGCGCGAGGCCAGGCCCGGGGGGCTGGCCTGCGAACCGGCGGGCTTGCCGGTGGACAGGGTGGTGGCGACGGCCATGCCGGAGGCGAGCAGGGCGGCGGCGAGGACCAGGGGGCGCAGGGCGGGCATGGCGGTGCGGTGGAGATGCGACGGTTCGCATTGTCGCCGCCTGCCGGGCAGCGCGGCCGCTGGCGCGCGACGACATGCGCGGGACGGCACGGGACCGTTCGCGCCCTCGCGCCGGGACGCGATTTCAGGGCGCGGGCTTCCTGCGTTCCTTGTTCACGGCGTCGACGTCGGCCGGCCGGTAGCTGAGGCCGCCGCACTGGTCGTCCATGGCGGCCTTGTCGGCTTCGAACGCCTTCACGCCGGCCTCCTGCGCCTCGGCCTCCTGGTTCAGGTCGCGCGTGTGCTGCGCGTGCGCCGTCACGGCCTTGTTGAAGGCGAGGATCGCGTCCTTGTCGCTGCGGTCGAGCTTGGCTTTCATCTCCACCAGCCGGGCGTCTTCGGCGTCGTTGGCGTCGAACTTCCTGTTGTGCTCCGCGGCGACGGCCTCGATGTCGCGCCGACGCGCCTTCATCGCGTCGTCCAGGTCGAGGCAGGCGCGCAGCTGCTCGCGCGTGGCGAACGCGGTCTCCTTGGGCGGCTTGCCCGAGGCCGCCCCCGCCGTGGCGGCGAGCAGCAGGGAGGAGACGACCAGCAACGGGATGCGCGATGCGATCATGGCGGCCTGCGTGCGGTGGGAAACGTCTTCGATTGTGCGCAGCGCGCGCCGCGCGTCCGCCTCCGCACAGACCCTGAGTCAGCGTGCCAAAGTTGGCGCGCTGCGGCCCCGGCGCCACCACGCAAGCAGCTGTCCCAGAACCAGCAGCGCGCTGGCCGCGACGAAGGCGCTGGCCACCGGCCGCGTCACGAACACCGACAGGTCGCCGCGCGACAGCAGCATGGCGCGCCGGAAGTTCGGCTCCAGCTGCGGCCCCAGCACGAAGCCCAGCACGATGGGAGACAGAGGGAACTCGAGTGCCAGCAGCAACGCCCCGATCACGCCGAAGGCCGCGGTGATGGCCACGTCGAACAGGTTGTTGCGCGTGCTGTAGACGCCCACGCAGATGAAGAACAGCGCCGCCGGATAGAGGAACCGGTAGGGCACGCGCAGCATGCGCACCCACACGCCGATCAGCGGCACGTTCAGGATCACCAGCAGCACGTTGCCGATCCAGAAGCTGGCGATCAGGCCCCAGAAGATGTCGGGGTGGTCGGTCACCATCTGCGGCCCGGGCTGCAGGCCCTTCATGATCAGCGCGCCCAGGATCAGCGCCATCACGGCGTCGCCGGGAATGCCGAGGGACATCGTCGGGATGAAGTCGACCTGCGTCTTCGAGTGCGACGCCGCCTCGGGCGCGGCCACGCCCTCCAGCGCGCCCTTGCCGAAGCGCCCGGGCGTGCGGCTGATCCGGCGCTCCAGCGCGTAGGCCAGGAAGGTGGTGATGGTCGGTCCGGTGCCGGGCAGCGCGCCGAACGCCGTGCCCACGCCGGTGCCGCGCAGCATCGGCCAGAAGGCCTGGCGGATCTCGGCCCGGCTCGGGCGCATGTCGCGCATCGAGACGCGTGCGTTGGCGGGATTGACCGTCGTGCGGTTGACGCTGACGAGGAAGTCCGCGATGCCGAACAGGCCCATCGTGAGGCCGCCCAGCTCGACGCCGTCGCGCAGCTCGGACAGGCCCAGCGTGTAGCGCGCGGTGCCACTGATCTCGTCGGTGCCCGCCACGCCGCACAGCAGGCCGAACACCGTCATCGCCACGCCCTTCAGCGGCGAGCCGCGCGCCATCGTCGCGCCCGCCAGCAGTCCCAGCAGCATGATGGCGCAGATGTCGGCCGGCCCGAAGCTGTCGGCCGCCTTCACCAGCAGCGGCGACAGGAAGATCATGACGACGATGCCCACCGACGCCGCGAAGAACGAGGCGATTATCGTGACGCCGAGGGCCGTGCCGCCCTTGCCCTGCAGTGTCAGCGGATAGCCGTCGAGGCAGGTCACCGCGTGGGGCGGGTGGCTGGGCAGGTTCAGCAGGATCGCGCCGATCGCCCCGCCGTACTGCGAACCGTAGAAGATGCCGGCCAGCATCAGGATGCCGGGCACCGGCGCGATGACGGCCACGATGGGCAGCAGCATCGAGATCGTCGACAGCGGACCCATGCCCGGCAGCACGCCGATCAGGTTGCCCACCAGCACGCCGAACACGCACCACATCAGGTTCTCGGGCTGCAGCGCGATGCCGAAGCCGTACATCAGTTGAATCAGGCTGTCGTGCATGGGCTCAGTGCGGGCGATCGCCATCCTGCGCGCGGCCGCGGGATCCACGCGTGGGCATGAGCGTCCCGGCGCCGCACCGGGCCGCCGGACGGGCCGCATGACGGGGGTGGATCCTGCGACTGCGCGCAGGATGACGGGTGGGGCGGGTCGCGCGGGTGGCGCGGGTGGCGCGGGTGGTCATGGTTGCCACGCGAACAACGGCAGCAGCAGGTGCAGGCCGTAGTGGAAGACGATGACGCCGGCGAGCGTCAGCCCGGCCGCCAGCGCGGCCGCCGACCGGACGCTGTTGCCGCGGTCGCCCATCGCGGCGATGAACACCGAGGCGAACGACGCCGGCACCAGCCCGCCGTGCCCGCCCAGCACGACGAAGGCGAGCGCGGCACCGACGATGCACAGCCAGCCGCGCCATTGCACGACCGGGCCGGCCAGGTGCGCCATCTCGGCGGGTGGCTCGTCCGCCACGCTGGCCGTCGTCCGGCCGGCGCTGGACAGCAGCGCGACGCCGATCACCGCCAGCAGCACGCCCAGCACCACGGGAAAGAAGCCCGAGCCCATCTGCCGCAGCGTGCCCATGCCGTAGCCCCTGCCCGCGACGACCACGGCCACCCCCACCACGAGCAGCAGGGCGCCGCCGACGTGGTCCTTCGTCATCTTGTTCATGGCCCCACTCTAGCGCCGCGGCGCGACGACAATGCGGCCTGGGCAATTGCAGGAGCACCGCGATGGGCATCGAGATTGAACGCAAGTTCCTGGTCGTGGGCGACGCATGGCGCGCCGCGCCGGCGCTCGCGTACGCCCAGGGTTATCTCAACCGCGATCCGCAGCGCACGGTGCGCGTGCGCGTCGTCCGGCAGCAGGCCTGGCTGACGATCAAGGGCGCGAACAGCGGTGCCGTGCGCGCGGAGTTCGAATACCCGATCCCGCTGTCCGACGCCGAGCAGCTGCTCGCGCTGTGCGACGGCCCGCTGGTGCGCAAGCTGCGCCGCAAGGTCGAGCACGCAGGGCACACGTGGGAGATCGACGAGTTCCAGGGCGACAATGCCGGCCTGGTCGTCGCCGAGATCGAACTCCCCGCCGAGGACGCGGCCTTCGAGCGGCCCGACTGGCTGGGCGCCGAGGTGACGCATGATCCGCGCTACTTCAACTCGAACCTGGCCTCGGCGCCGTATCGCACCTGGCCCGACGCGCGCTCCCGCGCGTGACGCCCACGCGCGCCACCCCTCGGAACAACTTCCAACGGAACTGAAAACTCATGGCCACCTCCCCCGACGTCACCAGCATGGCACTGTTCTGCGACTTCGAGAACGTCGCCCTCGGCGTGCGCGAGACGCACCACGAGAAGTTCGACATCAAGCTGGTGCTCGAGCGCCTGCTGCTCAAGGGCAGCATCGTCGTCAAGAAGGCGTATTGCGACTGGGAGCGCTACAAGGGCTTCAAGGCGCCCATGCACGAGGCCAGCTTCGAGCTGATCGAGATCCCGCATGTGCGCCAGTCCGGCAAGAACTCGGCCGACATCCGGCTCGTCGTCGACGCGCTGGACCTCTGCTACACGAAGTCGCACGTCAACACCTTCGTCATCATCAGCGGCGACTCCGACTTCTCGCCGCTCGTCTCGAAGCTGCGCGAGAACAACAAGCAGGTCATCGGCGTGGGCGTCAAGGAATCGACGTCCGACCTGCTGATCGCCAACTGCGACGAGTTCATCTTCTACGACGACCTGGTGCGCGAGAGCGGCCGCCAATCGATGCGCCGCGAGCAGCGCCCCGCCCAGGACAAGGCGCGCAAGCCCGCGCAGGCCTCGGGCAATCCGGACGACGACCGCCGCCGCGACGAGGCGCAGGCGCGCCGCGACAAGGCCGTCGAGCTCGCGCTGCAGACCTTCGAGGCGCTCTACGCCGAGCGCGGCGAGACGGGCAAGATCTGGGCGTCCGTGCTCAAGGAGGCGATCAAGCGCCGCAAGCCGGACTTCAGCGAGTCGTACTACGGCTTCCGCAGCTTCGGCGGCCTGCTGGAGGAGATGCAGTCGCGCGGTTTCCTGAAGATGGGTCGCGACGAGAAGTCCAACTCCTACGTCTTCCGCAACGGCGGCGCCGAGGGCGGGCAGGCGGCGGAGCCGGCCGTGCCCGAGGTGCTGCCGATCACGCATCGCGCCGGTGAGGCCGAGCCGCGCGGGCGCGGCGGCCGCGGCCGCGGGCGCCGCGAGGCACCGCAGCGCCACGACTTCGAGCCCACGCTGGCGGTGGAGGCGCCGCAGTCCGCGCCGGTCCATCCGGAGGACGAGGACGACGACGCCGCCGAGCGCTTCGCCGACGCGGCCCGCGCCGCGATGGCCACGCGTGACGTCAACCCGCCGGCCGAGCCCGCGCCCGACGCCGACACCTACGTCAGCGACGCCGCCGCGCAGGCCGAGGAGGCCGCGCAGGCCGAGGAGGCGCAGGCGCCGCGCGAAGCCGGCTCGCGGCGCGGCGGCCGTGGTGGACGCGGCCGCGGCACGGCGCGCAAGACCGCGGGCGAGACGGCCGCGCCGGAATCCGCCGCGCCGGCCGCCGCGCCCGTCGCCGAGACCCCTGCCCCGGCAGCGAAGGCGTCGCGCGCACGCAAGACCGCGGCGGCGAAGACCCCGGCCGCCAGGAAGACGCCGGCGCGGCCCGCGCGAAAGACCAAGGCGGCCGCCGCGGAATGAGCGGCCCGGGCGCCCCGGCCTCGCGCCTCAGGGCGCCTTGGGCGCGTCCGCGGCCTTCAGGCAGCGGCCCAGCGCCACCGAGCCCCCCGCCAGCGAGCGTGCCACGCCGCGCGTGGTCGCATCGCTGAACGCCATGGCCGGCGGCGTGCCGAGATAGTCGGCGTACTGCCTGAGTTCGTCGTCGCCGAGCGTGAGGTAGGTGAACGCGTAGGCCGGCAGCGAGATCTTCGCGAAGTGCGCCACCAGCTGCGGGCGCCGGCCGCCGATGCTGGAGCGGAGCTCGCCGATCGACGCCCCGGACGCCGCCGGGTCGACGCTGGCCAGGCCCTGCTGCACGGCCAGCGCCATGCCCATCAGCGTGTCGGCCATCAGGTCGACCGAGTGCGTTTCGCCCACGATCGCCTCCAGCGACGCTCGGCGCCCCGCCGTCGCGGCCGCCAGCGCCTCGGCGCCACGGCGCAGGCGTTCCTGCGGGTCGGGCGTCTGCTGCGACGACGTGGCCTCGACGCTGGCGACCTTGCGGCCCAGCGGGCTGTCGTACCAGGCCAGCAGCGGCGCCACGTCCTGCGGCTGCAGCGTGCCGGCGATCGCGTCCAGCGCGGTCGCTCGCAAGGCCTCGCCGGCGAAGGCCGACTGCGCACAATCGAGCATCCTGGCACGCTGCGCCGCGCTCGCCTGGCCGGGGCTGCGCTGCAGGCCGGCGTCCATGCCGGCACGCACCTGCGGCAGGAGCGAGTCGAGCTGCGTCCACAGGCCGGACTTGTGCGCGAGCTCCTGCGCCGCGTCGGGCGCGATCGCGGCCCGCGCGGCGCCCTGCGCGGCCGCCAGCGCGAGCGCCACGGCCGCCATCCGGTGCAAACGAATCATTTCGGGATCTCCAGGTCCAGGTGCGAAGTGCCGCCGAGTATAGGGACGGCCTGTCTCTGGCGCGTGAAGGCGGCGTCAGCGGCCGTCCAGCCGCGCCCGCAGCGCCGCCACCTCGGCCTGCAGGCGCCGCGTCGCCGAGAGGTCCTGGGCGATCACGGCGAACTGGCCCTGTTCCGGGCGATAGGCGATCACGTCCCACCAGCGGCCGCCGGCGCCCTGCTGCTCGAAGCGGGCCGGCTCGCCGGTCAGGGCGACCTGGCCGAAGCGGCCGATCCAGTCGGCGGGGTCGTGCGCGATGCCGGGGAAGACGTCGGTCGCGAGCGCGCCCACGGCCGTGGCGGCCTCGATGCCCAGCATCGCGCCGAAGGCCGCGTTCATCGCGACGAAGCGGTAGTTCACGGGCTTGCCGGTCTCGTCGACCTCGATCGCGTGCAGCGCGTGGCCGCTCGGCAGATGGTCGAGCAGCAGGCGATGGCGCTGCTCGCTGTTGCGTTGGCGAAGCTCGAGCGACTTCATGCCGGTGATGTCGAACCACGTGCCATGGAAGCCGGCGATCTCGTCGCCGAACGGCTGCGCCGGCACCAGCGTCACGCGCAGCTGGCGCAGGCCGGAGGTCGTCAGCATCGCCCACTCGAATTCCTGCCGGCGCCCGCCCAGCACCGCCTCGATGCGCGGCTCGAGCGTCGACCAGCCGACCGCGTCGATCGCGGAGAACATCTCGCCGAGGCGGCGGCCGATCAGCTGCTCGCCGGGCAGTCCCACGGCGGACTGGAAGTCGCGGTTGACGAAACGGGTGACGCTGTCGCGATCCCAGTACCCGACCAGCGCGGGCATGTTGTCGACCACGGCGTCCAGGTGCGCGTGGGTCATGCCCAGTTCCTTGCGCAGCGCCTTGGTGGCGGTGATGTCCTCCAGCACTGCCAGGGAACGCGCGCTGCCGCCATTGTCGTCGCGATCCAGCACGGCCGACAGCAGCACGTCGACGATGCCGCCGTCGCGCCGCACGAACTGGTACTCGACGCGGTCGCAGTGGCCGTTGCGGAAGAACGCCGGCAACACGACCTCGCGCGCATGCGCCTGCGAGGCGGGCGTGAGGAAGTCCGACGACAACCGGCCCACCACCTCGTCGCGCTGGTAGCCCAGCAGCGCGAGCCAGCGGTCGCTGACGTGCAGGATGCGGCCGTCGGGTCCGATCGAATGCAGGATCGCGGGCGTGGCCTCGTACAGGCGGCGCACGCGCAGCTCGCTGTCGGCCAGCCGGCTGGTCGCCTCCAGCAGCTCGCGGCGCTGCGCCAGCATCGCGCCCACGATGGCGGCCAGGTGCCGGAGCATCACGCGCTGGTGCTCGTCGAGCTGGCGCGGCCTGCGGTCGATCACGCAGACGGTGCCGACGCGTTCGCCGCCGGGCATCACGATCGGCGCGCCGGCGTAGAAGCGCACGTCGGGCTCGCCGGTGACCAGCGGGTTGTCGGCGAAGCGGGCGTCGTGCGTGGCGTCGGGCACCTCGAACAGGGCGTCGTCGCGGATCGCGTGGTCGCAGAACGCGACGTCGCGCGGCGTCTCGGGGGTGCCGGGCAGGCCGACGTTGGACTTGAACCACTGGCGCTGCGCGTCGACGAGCGAGATCAGCGCGATCGGCGCGCCGCAAAGTTGCGCGGCGGTCGCGGTGACGGCGTCGAAGGCCGGCTCGGGCAGCGTGTCGAGCACGCCCAGCGATCGCAGCGCGGCGATGCGGCGGGCCTCCCCGGCGAGCACGGTCGCGCTCATCGCGCCAGCCCCACGGCGGCGGCGTCGACCCGCTGCAACGGCGCGGGGTCGATGCTGCGCAGCACGTCGACGGCCGCGCCGCCGCTGCCGCCGGCGCGCGCGGCCCAGCGCGCCTCGCCCTGCATCGTGGTCACCAGCGACTGGTCGAGCCGCACGCGGTAGTCCTGGCCCGCCATCACCGTCGCCGCCAGGGCCGGCGTCAGGCGCAGGCGCTCGGCCAGCAGCGTGCGCGCGGCCTCGGGTTCGTCCTCGATGAGGCGCTGCGCCTTGACCAGGGCGCGCAGCAGGCGCTCGATGTCGGCGTCGCGGCGCGCGATCGTCGGACGCGAGCTCACCAGGTTGAAGTGCTGCGTGTAGACGCGCGGGCTCGCGAACGTGATGGCGTCGCCACCGAGCGCCTGCGCCGCCAGCGTGGCGAGCGGCTCCCAGATGACGACGGCGTCGACGTCGCGCGCCTCCAGCGCAGGCAGCAGCCGGTCGGGCGGCAGGCCCACCACGTGCACGGCGCCGGGCTGGATATCGTTGAACACAAGCCAGTTGTCCAGGAAGTACTGCGCCGAGCTGCCCGGCACGGTGCCGACGCGCTTGCCGCGCACCTGCGGCGCCTCCATGATCTGCGCGCTGCGCCGCGCCACCAGCTTGATCTGGTAGGACGAGGCGCTGATGGTGGCCACGATCGCCAGGTCGTGCCGGGCCGCGGCGCCGGTGGCCACCTGCAGTTCCGCGGCGGTCGCGACGTCGACCTGTCCGTCGGCCAGCCAGCCGTAGCACTCGCGGCCACTGGCGCACGCCCGCAGCACGAGATCCAGCCCTTCGTCCTTGAACAGGCCGCGTGCCTGCGCGACATAGATGGGCAGCGACACGGGCCCCGGCGACACCGCCAGCGTCAGGGGCGCCGCGTGCGCACGCGCGGCGAACACGGCCAGGCCGCAGGCCCAGGCCGCCATCCAGGCAAGCGTCCACGCGACGCCCACGAGCGCGCGCCGCGTGACGCCTGCGCGCGCGGGCCGGTGGCCGAAGCTGCGGGTGGCGGCGCTCATTCGACCCCCGCCGGTTCGAGCAGCACGTCCTCGGCCATCAAGCGCCAGGTGTCGCGGCCGGCCTTCTTGGCGGCGTACAGCGCCGCGTCGGCGCGGCCGATCAGCGTCTCGGCGGTGGCCGCGTCGGCGGCCGCCACGTCACGCCGGAACGCGATGCCGATGCTGGTCGTCACCGCCAGCGCGCGGCCTCCGACCTCCAGCGGGCGGCGCACGCCGGCGACGATCTTGCGCGCGACGATCTGCGGCTCCGCCACGCCGGACAGGCCTTCCAGCACGATCACGAACTCGTCGCCGCCCAGGCGCGCGACGGTGTCCGTGACGCGCACGCTCTGCTGCAGGCGCTCCGCGAAGGCCTTGAGCACCTCGTCGCCGGCGGCGTGGCCGAGGGTGTCGTTGATGCTCTTGAAGTGGTCGATGTCGAGGTACATCAGCGCGATGCCGGACAGGGCGCGCCGCGCCCGGGACAGCGCGAGCGGCAAGGTCTCGTTGAAGGAATAGCGGTTGGCCAGGCCCGTGAGCACGTCGGACCGCACCAGCAGGCCCAGCTGCTTCTCGACGTTCTTCAGCGCCGAGACGTCGGTGGCCAGGCCGTAGAGGCCGGCGACGCGGCCGTCGGACTCGATGTCGGGGATGTAGTCGTAGTGCAGGATGCGCGTGACGTCGCCCGTGATGGACTCGGCCTCGAACGTGGCGCGCCGGCCCAGCAGGCCCTGCTCGATCGCCTCGCGCCGGCGCTCGTAGGCGATCGGGCGCAGGATGTCGCCGATGCGCTGGCCGAGCACCTGCTCGGCGGGGCGGCACAGCCATTCCAGCCCCGTGCGGTTGACGAAGCGGTAGCGCTGCTCGGCGTCGAGGTAGGTGATGGCCACGGGCAGGTTGTCGGTGATCGCGCGCAGCTGGCCCTCGGCCTTGGCGCGCCGCGCCTCGGCCTCCTTCATGGCCGTGATGTCGAACGTCATCAGGTAGAAGCCGCGCTGCACGCCGCCGTCGCTGCGGTCGGGGATCAGGTGGGCCTGGAAATGCGCCGCGCGGCCGGAGAAGGCCACCTTGCCCTCGAGGCGCGCGCGGCGGCCCTGCAGACCTGTCGCACGGCGGGCTCGTGCTGCGCGTAGACCGTCTCGCCGAGCGCCTCGCGCATCGCGATGCCGGGGATGCGCGCGCGGTCGACGCCCAGCGAGCGCAGTCCGGCATCGTTGGCGTACAGGCAGGTCTCCTGCATGTCGAAGTAGCCCACCATCGCGGGGATCGCGTTGGTGAGGTCGGCCATGCGCTGCTCGCTGCGCGCGATCTCGAGTTCCGCGGCACGGCGCTGGGTGATGTCCACCGACAGGGCATAGCAGCCGCGCACCAGGCCGTCGGCGCCGGTGTCGGGGATGTATTCGACCAGCAGGTGGCGCTCGACGCCCTCGCGGCGCACGCTGCGCGCCCACTGCACGCGCTCGCCGGCGAGCGCCTTGCCGAGGTTGCCCTTCATCGCGGCGTACACGCCCTCGCCCAGCACCTCGGCCACGTGGCGGCCGACCATGCTGAACGGGTCGTGGCCCAGCCATTCGCGGTACTTGTCGTTGGCGAAGCGGTACTGGTGCCCGGGATCGATGTAGGCCACCAGCGCGGGCAGGTTGTCGGTGATGTCGCGCAGCTGCTGCTCGGAGCGGTCGCGCTGGGCGTCGCTGTCGATCAGCGCCGCGGTCATGGCATCGAACTGGCGCGACAGGTCGCCGAACTCGTCCTGCGCGGCGTTGTCCAGGCGGAAGCTCATGTCGCCGCGGCGGATCGCGGCGGCGGCCTGGTCCAGGCGCTGGATCGGTAGCAGCACGCGCCGCAGCACCACGAAGCCGCTGGCCAGCAGCAGCAGCAGCATCACGCACGGCGCGGCCAGCGCGATCCAGCGGAACTCCGCCTCCGCGGTGCGGCGCTGCGCCACCGCGTCCTGGAACCACTGGTAGGCGTAGTCGCTCATCGCCTGCGTGTTGGTGAGCAGCTGGTCCAGCAACGCCTCCTTGCGGCGCTGCGTGAATTCGTCATTGGCGGCGGGCAGCTCCTCCAGCCGCGAGAACAGCGGCGGCAGCGCCTGCGTGACGTCGCGCAGCTCGACCAGCGCGGAACTGCGGCTGCCGTCCAGGCGGTCGTCGGCGAGCGCGCGCGCGATCGCGGCATGGCGCAGCCGCCACTGCTCCGCGGCGCGCGGTTCGGTGTAGCGCGCGTACTCCTGCGTCAGCGCCAGCAGGCCCGCGACCTCGTGCTCGGTGACCTGCGCGCGCGCCTGGGCGTCGCTCGCCGCGTCCTGGCGCGCGCCCGCGGCGAACACGATGGCCGCGGCCAGCAGGCCGGTGCAGGCCGACGCCGTGACGAATGCGAGGAGCTGGGTGCGGATGCGCATGCCGTCGTCCTAGCCGCCGATGCCGACCGCGGCCGGCTTGACCGCACGCAGCGGGGCGGCATGCACCAGCGTCAGCACGTTGGGCCGCGCGCCTTCGGCGACGTGGCGCTCGCGCTGCGCCCAGCGCACCTCGCCCTCCATCGTCGACAGCAGGGCCTGCTCGAGCGACAGCCGCCACGCCAGCCCGGCCCAGAACCAGTCGATGAAGCCCGGGTCCAGCTCGAGCCGCTCGCGCAGGATCGCCTGCGCCTCGGCCGGCCGCGCCTGGATGAACTGCTCGGCGCGTTCGACGGCGCGCAGCAGCCGGACGATGGTGTCGTCGCGCCGCACGAGTGCGGCCCGGCGCCCGACCAGGTTGTAGTTCTCGATGTAGCCGCCGGTCAGCGGCAGCCGGGTGCCGACCGCGCCGGCGCCGTGCAGCGCCGCATAGCCGTAGGGCTCCCACACGACGGCCGCGTCGACGCGGCCGTCCTTCAGCGCCGCGGCGACCTCTTCGGGCTCGAGCGCCACCATCGTGACGCGGCGCGGGTCGACGCCGACGTCCAGCAGGTGCAGCTCGAGCTGGTATTGCGCCGTGGTGCCGACCATGACCCCGACGCGCCGGCCGGCCAGCTGCTCGCTGGCCGCGATGCCGCTGCCCTTGCGGGCGATGAGCTTCAGGTTGTCGCTGGCGTGCACCAGGGTCGCGAAGATGGCGACGTCGGCATGGACGAACGCCTCCTGGACGACGGCCATCTCCGCGCCGGTGGCCACGTCGACCTTGCCCTCCAGCAACAGGCGCACGCAGCGCCGGCCGCCCACGCAATCGACGAACACGACGTCCAGGCCCTCGGCGGCGAGGAAGCCCTCATGCTGCGCCACGAACAGCGGCAGCGACAACGGGCCGCGCGAGGCGGCGATGCGCAGCGTGTCCGCCCGCGCGAGGCCGGGCGCCAGCCAGGCCAGCGCCGCGAGGGCGAGCGTCGCCGCGGCGCGGCGTCGCGCCGCCGGTCGCCGGGACGTCGCGGAGCAGGGGTGGATCATCGTGTCTCGTCTTTGTTGGCATCGGCCGCCGGGCGCGCGGGCGCGGGTCGACCGTCACCCGCGAGCATCCCGTATCCGGCGGCCGGGCGATAGCGCGAAAAGACGAGGAAAGGGGCTTCAAGTCAGCTTCGGGAAGCGCCGCGCGGTTTGACAGCCGACACGGGCCCCGGCCGGGTGGATCCTGCGACTCCGCTTCGCTGCGCGCAGGATGACGGGGTGGCAGGCGATCGGCGTCGCGTCGGAAAGTCTCGTCCTGCGACCCCGCTTCGCTGCGCGCAGGATGACCGGATTGCTGCGATCGGCATCCCGCAGGAAGCGCGTCATCCTGCGCGCAGTCGCAGGATCCACCCCCGGCCGGCCCGCGCGCCCGACGTCGGCCGGGCGCCAGGAACACCGGCTCAGTTCTGCGTCGAGTGCGCCACGTACAGCGACACCGCCCGGGCTCCCTTGAACTCGATCACCGTCGAGCTGACCATCTGCAGGTTGCCGGTCTGCCCCTGGAACAGGCTGGAGAAATGGGGGCCATTCTTGGCGGGAATGCCCAGCGACTTGCGCAGCTCCGGGCTCGGGCTGCCCAGCCACAGGCCGTCGTCGAAGCGCACCGGCTTGAACCGGGCCGGCAGGTCGGGGCACTGGGGGCTGGGCGGGGCGCCGGGCGGCAGTTCCGTGGCGACGACCGCGTCGATGCGGCCCCGCGACAGCTCGCTGGAGGTCAGCCACACGCGCTGCACCGGGGCGGCGTCGGAGACGGTGTAGCAAAGCCAGTCCAGCGCATCGGTGCCCTTGCCCTGGCGCTGGGCGGTGCCGGCGCCGATCGCGTTGCGGGTATCGGCCAGCGTGGAACCGTCCAGCAAGACGCGCAGGACGCCCATCAGCAGCGGCCGCACGGGGTCGGCGGCGAGCGTGACGGGGCTGTCCTTGGCGACCGGCCAGGCCGGCGGCGGCACGACGGTTTCGGCGAACGCGGCCGTGGCGCTGGCCAGCAGGAGCGCGGTCAGCCGGGAAGGCGAGCGGATCGGCATGGTTGGGAAGTCTCCGAGATCGTTGTCTGCCCGGACGCCTCTTCGTGCGTCCGGTGCGGGCCGGGCCCCGCACTGCCGAACAGTCTCGCGGGAATCGCGCCGGCTGTCTTGCCATAAGCCGCCATGTCCCGCGTCGGCTTCCATCGTCCGCCATTTCCCGCGGCGGCGACTGACTTCGCGAGCCAATCGGCGGTCATTTCGCACGTTTCGTGGCCCGTGGCCGACGCCCGCGACGTCGCCGTGGCGACACCCCGGCGGCGCGATGCCGCACTCCCGCGAAGGGTCGCGGGCCGTTTGGTAGATTGGCGGAGTGTGGCTGCAAGCGCGAGGGCGAAGAGGCGATGATCGACAAGATCGTTGAGAGCACGGCAGCCGCCGTGGCGGACGTCCGGGACGGCGCCACGGTGATGATCGGCGGCTTCGGCACCGCGGGCCTGCCCGACGAACTGATCGCCGCCCTGCTCGATCAGGGCGCGCGCGACCTGGTGGTCGTCAACAACAACGCCGGCAACGGCGACACCGGCCTGGCCGCGCTGCTGGGCGCCGGCCGGGTGCGCAAGATCGTCTGCAGCTTCCCGCGCCAGGTCGATTCGTGGCATTTCGACCGGCTGTACCGCGAAGGCCGGATCGAGCTCGAGCTGGTGCCGCAGGGCAACCTGGCCGAACGCATCCGCGCCGCCGGCGCCGGCATCGGCGCGTTCTTCACGCCCACGGGCTACGGCACCATCCTGGCCGAGGGCAAGGAGACGCGCGAGATCGACGGCAGGATGCAGGTGCTCGAACACGCGATCCACGCCGACGTGGCGCTGATCAAGGCCGAACGCGGCGACCGCTGGGGCAACCTGACCTATCGCAAGACCGCGCGCAATTTCGGGCCGATCATGGCGATGGCGGCGAAGTGCACGATCGCCACCGTGCACGAGGTGGTCGAACTGGGCGCGCTCGACCCCGAGGCCGTGGTCACGCCGGGCGTGTTCGTGCAGCGCGTCGTCCCCATCGAGCGCACCGCGACGCGCGGCGCGGGCTTCAGGGCTGCATGACATGACCGACACGTCGACACTCCCCCGCTGGACCCGCGACCAGATGGCCGCGCGCGTCGCGCAGGACATCGCCGACGGCGACGTCGTCAACCTCGGCATCGGCCTGCCCACGCTGATCGCCAACCACCTGCCGGCCGGGCGCGAGGTGATCCTCCAGAGCGAGAACGGCATCATCGGCATGGGCCCCGCGCCGGCGCCCGGCGAGGAGGACTACGACCTCACCAACGCCGGCAAGCAGCCCGTGACGCTGCTGCCCGGCGGCTCGTTCTTCCACCATGCCGACAGCTTCGCGATGATGCGCGGCGGCCACCTGGACATCTGCGTGCTCGGCGCATTCCAGGTCTCGGCGCGCGGCGACCTCGCCAACTGGCACACCGGCGCCGAGGGCGCGATCCCGGCGGTCGGCGGCGCGATGGACCTCGCGATCGGCGCCAAGCGCACCTTCGTGATGATGGAACACCTGACCAAGGCCGGCGAGAGCAAGCTGGTGGAGACCTGCACCTACCCGCTGACCGGCCTGGCCTGCGTCAGCCGCGTCTACACCGACCTCGCGGTGGTCGACGTCGGCCCGGGCGGGGCGCGCGTCGTCGACATGGCCGAGGGCCTGGCCTTCGACCAGCTGCAGGCCGTCACCGCGATCCCGCTCGCGCGCGCGTGACGCGGACGCGGCGGTCAGAACGCGGACAGCGGAGTCTGGTAGAACCCTTCGAATCGAGCGGACACGCGACGACGCGTCCGCCGCCTCACCCCGGAAGATTCATCTCAGCAGGAGCACCTCATGCAACTCAAGGACAAGGTCGCCATCATCACCGGCTCGGCCAGCGGCATCGGCAAGGAAATCGCGATGGAGTACGCCCGCGAAGGCGCCAGGGTCGCGATCGCCGACCTGTCGCTCGCGGCGGCGCAGGCCACGGCCGACGAGATCGTCAAGTCCGGCGGCCAGGCGATGGCCGTCGCGATGGACGTCACCGACGAGGCGGCGGTCGACGCCGGCACGGCCGCGGTCGTCGAGCGCTTCGGCGGGCTGGACGTGATGATCAGCAACGCGGGCATCCAGATCATCGCGCCCATCGTCGACTTCACGTACGCCGACTGGAAGAAGCTCAGCGCGATCCATACCGACGGCGCGTTCCTGACCACGCGCGCCGCGATGCGGGCGATGATCAAGCAGGGCCGAGGCGGGTCCATCATCTACATGGGCTCGGTGCACTCGCACCTGGCCTCGCCGTTGAAGTCGGCCTACGTCACGGCCAAGCACGGCCTGCTGGGCCTGGCGCGCACCGTCGCCAAGGAAGGCGCCAAGGACGGCATCCGCGCCAACGTCATCTGCCCGGGCTTCGTGCGCACGCCGCTGGTGGACAAGCAGATTCCCGAGCAGGCGCAGGCGCTGGGCATCAGCGAGGCCGATGTCATCAAGAACGTGATGCTCAAGGACACCGTCGACGGCGAGTTCACCACCGTGCAGGACGTGGCGCAGTGCGCCGTGTTCCTGGCGGCGTTCAAGACGAACGCGCTGACCGGGCAGTCCATCACGGTGAGCCACGGGTGGCACATGCAGTGACGACGATGTCCGCCGAGGATCCCGGGGATCGAGCGAAGGAGGAAAGTGCGCGGCCGCCGAGCTCGGCGGCTCCGGAGCAAGGCCGCGCGCTCCCCCGGGGAGCTGGCAGTGGTACTGCGCCGACTGAGGGCCGACGTTTTCGGGCGGCGGTCTTCGACATGGACGGGCTGCTGATCGATTCGGAACGCGCCATTTCCGAAGCGTGGATCGCGGGCGCGAAGGCGCTGGGGTTCAAGCTGGAGATGGCCGATTTCCTCGGCGTTGTCGGCCGCGCCGCGCAGCAGTCGGTGCCGATGCTGATCGAGATGCTGGGCAGCGAGCAAGCGATGCGCGCCACCGCCGCGAAGGCGCGCGAGCTGCTGCCGCAGTCCGGCGGCGCCCCGGTCTTCCCGCTCAAGCCGGGCGCGCTGATGCTGCTGGAGGCGCTGCGCCATGCGGGCATTCCGTGCGGGGTGGCGTCCTCGTCGGACGTCGACGAGATCCGGCACCGGCTGGGCCATGTCGACGTGCTGAAGTACTTCCGCAGCATCACCGGCGGCAACGAGGTGGCGCACGGCAAGCCCGATCCGGCGATCTACCTGCTGGCCGCCAGCCGCCTGGGGGTCGCGCCGGCGGAGTGCATCGCGTTCGAGGACAGCGAGAACGGCGCCCGCGCCGCGCAGGCCGCGGGCGTGCGCGTCGTCATCGTGCCCGACCTGAAGCACCCGCCGGAGGAGGTCGCGGCGCGCGCGCACGGCGTCATCGGCTCGCTGGCCGAGGCGATCGCGCACGTGCCGCACTGGTTCCCCACGCTGTGACGGCCTGGCGGACTGCGACAATCCGCCCTCGATGCAACGCACCGACCTGCCCTTCCTCGGCGGCTACCCCGCCTCGACGCTCGCCCAGGTGCGCGCGCTGATCGCCCGCGGCGAGCTCGGCGCGTACCTGGCGCGGCGCTATCCCGCGCGCCACGCGGTGCGCAACGACGGCGCACTGTACGAGCACGCGATGGCGCTGAAGCAGCGCTACCTGCGCAACGCGCCGCTGCTGTCCAAGGTGCACTACGACAACCGCCTGCAGATCGACCAGCGCGCGCTCGGCACGCTGACGGCGGTGTCGCGCGTGCAGGGCGGACAGCTGAAGGCGAAGAAGGAGATCCGCGTGGCCGCGGTCTTCAAGGACGCGCCCGCCGACATGCTGCAGATGATCGTCGTGCACGAGCTCGCGCACCTCAAGGAACGCGAGCACGACAAGGCGTTCTACGCGCTGTGCGAGCACATGCTGCCGGACTACCACCAGGTCGAGTTCGACACGCGCCTCTACCTGACGTGGCGGGCGCTGGAGGCCGCGGCGAACGTGACGCAAGTCACACCGCCGAACGAGTGACTGCAGCCGCCGGCGAGGCCCCGCCCGATCGCCGGACCGCTTCGCGTGGCCGAGTTCACGAAGTGGGTCGGATTGCCTCGGTGTTTCCACGGATCCGCAGGGCCGGTTGCCCCTATCCTGTCGACATCCGCTCAGCACCATCGGCGTAGCCCCATGACCACCCTCCTCATCGCGCTCTTCGTTGCCTTTGCCGTCGGTTTCTCGGCCTGGCGCGTCGTGGTCGCACGCCGCACGCCCAAGCCGGCCGACACCGAGATCGCACCGCCCGTCGCGGCGGCCGCCGCGAGCGAGTCCGCCGATCCGGCGCGCAAGCAGCGCACGCCCGAGGAAGAGGCGGCCCGCGCCACCGCGCGCGCGAAGGCCGAGCGCGTGATCGCCGCCGAGGCCGCGCGCCGCAAGGCCGCCATCCAGAAGGCGCAGAACGTCGCCCGCGCCGAGGCCGACCGCCGCGCCGCGGAAGCCGCCAAGGCCGCAGCATCGCTCGTGTCGACGCTGCCGGCCGGCCAGCTGCCCACGCCCGAGCGGCCGGTCCCGGCCGTCGCCCGGGCCGAGGCGAAGCCCGCCGTCGTCGAGCGCACCCTGCCGCTCCTGCGCCCTGCGCCGGCCGCCCCGGCCGCGCCCACTGCAGCGACCGTGCTCAAGACCACGGAGCAGACGCTGGTCATGCTGGTCGATGATTCGAAGATGGTGCGCGTGAAGTCCAGCCGCCTGCTCGCTTCGCACGGCTTCCAGGTGGTCACCGCCAACGACGGCATCGACGCGCTCAAGCAGCTCGAGAACTGCTGCCCCGACCTGCTCATCACCGACGTCGACATGCCCGGCATGGACGGCTTCGCCCTCGTCGCGGCGCTCAAGGGCGACGCCCGCACGCGCCAGATCCCGCTGGTGATGATCACCTCCGCTGAGGATCGCCACCGCGAGGAGGCGCTGCGCGTGGGCGTCGGCCTGGTCATGGGCAAGCCCTACGACGAGGCGGCGCTGGTCGCCCACATCCGCAGCTTCAAGTTCTTCGCCCGCGCCGAGGAAGCCGAGGCGCTGGCCTGCGCCTGATCGCGCGCTGAAGCCGGGCCGCGACCGGCGGCCGGTAGCATGGCAGGCATGGCCCTGCCCTCCCTGCTCCGGAGCCCCGTGCCGGGCAGCTCCTTCCACTGGCTCCTCTGGAGCGATGCGCTGACCCTGCTGTCCCTGATGGTGGGCCAGGTGGCGTTGCCGTGGTGGATCGCGCAGTCGGGGGGCGCACACGACCTCGCGGTGTTCGGGGTGGGGGTGTCGGCGATGTCGTTCGTCGCGATGCCGCTGCTGTCGCCGTTCGTCGACCGCCATCCGAAGCGCCGGCTGATGGTCGTGGCACTCCTGGGCTTCGGCGTCGCGGCCAGCGCGATGGCCGCGTTCGCGTCGCTGTCGCACTACCGGCTGTCGGTCGTGCTGGCGATCGAGGCCGTCACCGTGCTCGCCAACGCGCTGATCCTGCCCGCCGTCAACAGCATCGTGACGGAGCTGGTGCCGCCCGCGGCGCTGTCGAGGGCGCTGGGCCAGCAGCAGACGGCGCAGGCCGGCGGCCGGCTGCTCGGCCCCGCGATCGCCGGCTCGGTGCTGGCCGCGGTGGGCACCGCGCGCACGCTGTGGCTGCACGCGGCACTGCTGTTCGGCGCCGCGGCGCTCGCCACGCGCCTGCCGCGCTCGGTGCACCCGCACGCGGCCCCCGCGGCGGCGCGCGGCTGGGCCGCCGAGTTCCGCGTCGGCCTGCGCGTGAACTGGGCCATCCCGATCGAGCGCGGCTGGGTGCTGTGCAACTTCGTCGGCGCGCTCGTGATGCTGCCGTGCGTCACGATGCTGCTGCCGCTGAAGGTGCAGTCGCTCGGGCTGTCCGCGGCCTGGCTGGGCTGGTGCGAGGCCGCGTTGTCGCTGGGCCTGCTCGCCGGGTCGCTGGGCATCGCGCAGGCCTGGTCGCGCGCGCAGGGGCGCTTCGCCACGCGCGTCTCGGGCGCGGCGTTGATGGGCGTCGCGTTCGCCGTGGCCGGCTGGACCAGCGACCGCCGCGTGCTGGTGGCCATGTTCGCGCTGGCGGGCGTGTGCAGCGCCGCGATCATGCTGGTGGGCAAGACGCACCGCATGCTCGCGCGCCCGCTCGCGTTCCGCGCGCGCATGTCGTCGGCGGCGATCATGACGACGCAGGTGTCGCAGACGCTGGGCCCGGCCATCGCAGGCGTCGCGCTGGCGCACGCCAGCGTGCGTGCCGTCTATGTCGCGTTCGGCCTGGGCTCCATCGTGTCGGCGCTCGGGTTCTTCCTGATCCCGGGCTTCCGTGCCTTCATGGCGCTGGAGCACGACGAGGTCGACGACTGGTACGGCAGGACGTATCCGAAGGCCTTCGAGACCTGAGCTGCAGGCCTCAGCTCTCCAGGCGATGGCGCCGGTGCCATTCGGACAGCGTCTCCTTCGGGTGGTCGTCGAAGGTGTCGTCCGCCGGCCGGACGTGGGCGTCGACCCAGTCGGGCTTGAACTCCAGCATCATGTGCGTGACATCGGGCGGCCTGCTCAGCGGCGTGTCCACGGCGCCCGCGTGCGGGTGCACGAGGTCGGGCCATTTCGGGTCGTACAGCCACAGCGCGGTACCGCAGTGCCTGCAGAAGTGGCGTTGGCCGGTGCTGGTCTCGCCGTTGTCGAGCCGGGCGCGGTAGACGGCCAGGTGCTCCGAGCCGCTGACCTTCAGCGTGCGCTTGTCCGCGCCGAGGTTGATCGCGTAGCCGCCCGTGCCGGCGGTCTTGCGGCAGATCGAGCAGTAGCAGCGCATGTAAGGCACGGGCTCGTGCGCCGTCACCGTGTACGACACCGCGCCGCAGTGACAGGATCCTTCCAACAGCATCGTGGCTCTCCGCGTCTGGGGCGCGCGCATCGTCGCGCGCCTCGGGCGTGGCGTGGGCAAGGCGCGTACCGAGCGCCGTGCCGCGTTCGAGGGATGGATGGCGCCGCGCGTGTCGTGGCAGCCGCTGGCGGGCCGCGGGGCCGGCATCAGCGTGGGGCGTCCGGCGCGAGGCGCGCCGCCAGATAGCCCGCCAGCATCGTCTCGAGCTCGCGCGCCGCCGCCTTGAGTTCGGCGCCCTCGAGGTCGCCGCGCAGTTGCACCGCCGACTTCATCACGTGCTGGACGACAGGCGCCATCGCGCGCAAGGCCTTGCGATCGGCGTGGGGCGCGTGGCGAGCCAGGATCGCCTCGACGCGCTCGCGCACCTGGCGCCGCACGCCGGCCACCACCGGCGACGGCGGCCCCGGGCGCTCGACGAGCGTGGCGAACGACGGGTGGTCGGCGCGGAAGTCGACGAGGCAGCTGGCCAGGGCGTGGCCGAGCTCGGGCGTGGCCAGCGCCGGCGCGCGCTCGGCCAGGCCGTCCAGCCGCACCCACAGCGCGTCGACCTGCGTGCCCAGCAACGCCTCGGCCACGGCTTCCTTGGTGCGGAAGAACTGGTACAGCGAGCCGATGGACGAGCCGGACTGCGCGGCGATCTCCGTCATGGTCGCCGCGTCGAAGCCCTTGGCGGCGAACACCTCCGCGGCCGCGGCCAGCAAGGCGTCCACGCGCAGGTGGCCGCGGGCGCGGCGCGGCGCGCGCGCGGCGGCCGGCCGGTCGGCGGCCTCGGCCGATTCCCCTGGCTCCGCAGGGGCGATGAACATTTGTGAGTCTTTCCTCATAAACTTGAATGCGAGGACATCCTCATGTTAATACCGGATCCGCCATGACGCCCGCCACTCCCCTGGAACTCGACCCCGCCACCACCGCGCTGGTGCTGATCGACCTGCAACAAGGCATTCTTCCCTACGCGAAGGCGCCCTATGACGCAGTGGCCGTGCTGGGCCGCTCGGTGCCGCTGGCGGCCGCCTTCCGCGCACGCAGGTCGCCGGTGGTGCGCGTCAAGGTGGGATTCTCGGCGGACGGCGGCGACATGCTGAGGGCCACGGTCGACGCCCCCAACCCGCCCGGCCCGCTGCCGTCGAACTGGCTGGACGACCCGGCCGACCTGCCCGCCCGGCCGGACGACATCGCCATCCTGAAGCGCCAGTGGGGCGCCTTCCACGGCACCGAGCTGGACCTGCAGCTGCGCCGGCGCGGCATCCGCACTCTCGTGCTGGCGGGCATCGCCACCGCGGCCGGCGTGGAGTCGACCGCGCGCTTCGCCTGGGAACTGGGCTACGACATCGTCTTCGCCGAGGACGCCACCAGCGGCCCCGATGCCGCCATGCATGCGAACTCGTTCGGGAAGGTCTTCCCGCGCCTGGGCCGCGTGCGCACGACGGCCGACGTGCTCGCCGCGCTGGCTTAGGGCCTGTTCGCGCCGACCGCGCGCCCGCGCATGCGGTGGTGACCAGGCCGTGACGCAAGCTTGGCGACGGATACCGCGCGAAGTATTGATTCGCCGCTGTCAACCGGCCGCGCGGGCGTCCCGTTGTGGTGACAAGCCTGGCCGATGCCGGGCCTGCTCGAGAGAGTCGGAGCCCAAGCGAATCTCGTCTGAAACGGAAATCCTCAAATGACCAAGACCCTCATCGTTGCCGCCCTGCTCTCCTCGTTCGCGGCGGTCTCGTTCGCCCAGGGCGCGTCCGCCCCGGCCGACGGCGCCTCGGCGCCGGCCAAGCACGCCAAGCACCACAAGGCGCACAAGGCCCACAAGGCGGCTTCCGCCGCGACCAACCCGGAAGCCTCGGCCGACAAGAAGGGTGGCCAGTAAGCCGTCCGCCGGCCTCCGGGCCGGATGACGCTGCTGCACGCCGGGGCGCTGCCCCGGCGGCCAACGCCAAAGGGTCGACGCGAGTCGGCCCTTTCGCGTTGGCCGCGCGACCGCGGCGGGCGCCGACAATCGCCGCCGATGCCCACCGGCCGCCCGCCCCGCCAATCCCACCATGTCTACGTGGTGCTGCTGGACGATCGCGTCTGGAACGAGCCCGCGTTCCGCAAGGCCAATCCCGACCACGCGCTGACGCGCCCCTGCGTCTACGTCGGCATGACCGGCCTGGACCCCGACCTGCGCTTCGACAAGCACAAGGCCGGCATCCAGTCGAACCGCTTCGTCTTCAAGTACGGCCTGCGCCTGCTGCCCGAGCTCTACGCCGTCTACAACCCGATGCCCTACGAGGCGGCGCGCGAGATGGAGGTGGAGCTCGCGATCGGCCTGCGCGAGGCGGGCTACGGCGTCTGGCAAGCCTAGGCACCGCCCGGGCCGCTATGCTGGCGGCCTCTCCACTGCCGGGCAGATCGACATGACGATGACCAAGACGCTGATGATCGTGGCCGAACTCGCCGTGATCAACTGGGTGCTGATCGTGGCCGCCAGCCTCATCAAGGCCAGGGCGTGGACGTCGACCGGCATGAAGGACGCCCTCGGCAACCGCGAGCAGGCCGTCGACTGCCACGGCTTCCCTGCGCGCACCGAGCGGGCGGCGAAGAACATGCTGGAGAACATGGTGCTGTTCACGGCGCTCGCGCTGGTAGCCAGCGTCGGCGGGGTCACCGACCCGCGCGTGGAGCTCGGCGCGCGCATCTTCTTCTGGGCGCGCCTGGCCTACATCCCGATCTACATGGTGGGCATCCCGGTGGCGCGCACCGCCGTGTGGGCGATCAGCGTCATCGGCATGGGCATGATCGTCGCCAGCATCGTGCAGGCGCTGCCCTGAGGCCGCGCCGGATCAGCGGCGGTTCATCTTCCAGATCGCCGTGCTGAGCACGGTGGCGAAGCCCACCCAGGCCACCAGCGGCAGGCCGGTGGCCGCCGCGGGCTTGTCCACCGGCCGGGCGGCGGCGACGTAGGCCGAGGCGGTCGCGGCGATCGCCGCCGATCCGACGGCCGCCGCACCGAGGTTGTGGCGGCCGAAGAACAGCTTGGACCAACCCGTGATCATCGCCACGTTGGCCGCGAACAGTCCCAGCGCGCGATTGCGCTCGGGCGTAGCGGGCTGGCGCGCGAGCCGGTAGGCGCCGATAGCCAGCGCGCTGTCGAGCGCCGTCCATACCAGGGGGAACACGGCCTTGGGCGGGTTGAAGCGCGGCTTGCGCAACAGCGCGTACCAGACCTTGGTCGAGAGCGAGTTCGACGGTCGCTTGCCCAGCGCGGCCAGCGCCGGCCCCACGACCGCGGTGGCCGCCAGCGCGGCCGCGGCAGGCCGGGACAGGCTGCCGTCTTCGAACAGGTTCTTCTGCTGCATTCGGACACTCCACATGAGGATGCGACCGGGGCAGGCAAGACGCGCGCCCGCCGCACGGCACGAGCGCTGTCGCGCACGCGGCTTGCCGCGTCCGCGGCATGCTGGAGAACCTGCCCGACTTCGTCGGCCATGCGTTGCGCGAGCAGCGCGCGGGCCTGGACCAGATCGCCTTCAACCGGCTGCCGCTGCGCGCCGGCCAGGGCGCGATCGCGGTCGCGAGCCTGGCGTTCGCCGACCACGCGCCGCTGCCCGAGATCTACACCGCCGACGGCGAGGGCCGCTCGCCGCCGCTGCAGTGGACCGGCGCGCCGGCGGCGGCGACGTCGCTCGTGATCCTCGTCGAGGACGCCGACTCGCCGACGCCCCACCCCCTCGTGCACGCGATCGCGGTCGGCCTCGCGCCCGAGGACGGTTCACTGCCCACGGGCGCGCTCGACGGCGGCGACGATACCCCGGACGAGGCGCAGCTGGGCCGCAACTCCTACCTGCGCCACGGCTGGCTGCCGCCCGACCCGCCGCCGGGCCACGGCCCGCACCGCTACGCCTTCCAGGTCTTCGCCATCGGCGGCGACGAGCCCCTGCCCGACTCGCCCGGCCGCGACGCCGTGCTCGAGCTGCTCGAATCCCGCGCGATCGCCAGCGGCCTGTTGATCGGCACGTACGAGCGGCACGACACGTCGGTGAATGCGAGCGAGGCCGCCGCCGAGGCGATGCCCCCGGGCGCTGCGCCCGCGTAGGCTGGCGTCGCGTCGGCGGCGGGCGCCAGCCAACCCGTGTCATCCTGCGCGGAGCGCAAGCGGAGTCGCAGGATGCCCCTCGTCAAGAGGCATCCCGGCCGAGGTGGATCCTGCGACTTCGCGCAGGATGACACGTCGTGGGGCGGCGCCGCAGGTCCCGGGCGGTGGCGCCCGATGAGGCAGCGCGACGCGCGAACCCTCGTGAGCCACGCGCCGGAACAGGATGACACGTCGCAGGGCCGCGCCGGCGGTCCCCGGGCAGCGGCGACACGCTTCTTGGCCAGTGGCTCCTCCGCGACAACCGTCGCCTGAAAGCCACCACCGCTTGTAGAGCCATCCATCTCGCCGGATAATGACGACCATCATGAAAATCACTCGCCACTTCCTCGCCCGCGTGGGCCAAGTGAACAAGGCCACGCTCGCCACCTGAGTGCTCTTCGACATCCGTCGGAGGGCCGCCGCGCCCTGCCGACTGCAAACGCAAACCCCGGCCAGGCGCAAGTCTCCCGGGGTTTCGTTTTTTTCCATCGCTCCACTGCAAGGCTCGCCATGCGCACGTACGACAAGCTGATCGCCACGATTCCCGATCGCCGGGACCTCGCTCGCGCACGCCCGTGCCCCGGCCACGGGCCTCTCGAACAACGCTGACCGCCTGGTGGATCCCACCGGGTGGCGGCTCGAACAGCACACACCCGGCGACGCGGCACGAGGCCGCGTCCCTCGAAGGATTCATCATGACAAGGATCAACACGCCCCTCAGCAAACCGCGCGACCTGCGCAACATCGGCGTCATCGCGCACGTGGACGCGGGCAAGACCACGACCACCGAACGCATCCTGTTCTACACGGGCGAGAACCATCGCATCGGCACCGTCGACGCGGGCAACACGCGCATGGACTTCGACCCGCAGGAGCGCCAGCGCGGCATCACGATCAACAGTGCCGCGATCACGGTGCACTGGAACGGCACGCAGATCAACCTGATCGACACGCCGGGGCACATCGACTTCAACATCGAGGTCAACCGCTCGCTGCGCGTGCTGGACGGCGCCGTCGTCGTGTTCGACGGCGTGGCCGGCGTCGAGCCGCAGACGGAGACGAACTGGCGACTCGCGGACAAGTACCGCGTGCCGCGTATCGCCTTCGTCAACAAGCTCGATCGCACGGGCGCGGACTTCGCCCGCGTCGTCGCGATGATGCAGGAGCGCCTGGGCGTCGTGGCATTGCCGCTGCAGCTGCCGATCGGCGCGGAGGGCGACTTCCGCGGCGTCGTCGACCTGCTGCGCCTGCGCGCCTTCGTCTGGGACAAGGACGATGCGAGCGAGCCGCCGCGCGAGACGGACGTCCCCGCCGGTCTTCTCGACGAGGCGCGGCGTGCCCGTGCGCGCGTGGTCGAGGCGGTCGTCGAACAGGACGACGCGCTGCTGGACGCGTGGCTGCGCGGCGACGAGATCGCCATCGAGTCGCTGCGCGCCGGGCTGCGCGCGGGCACGCTCGCCTCGGCCTTCGTGCCGGTGCTGGCGGGCTCCGCCTTCAGGAACCGCGGCGTGGAGCCGCTGCTGGACGCCGTGGTGGACTACCTGCCGCGGCCAGGAGAGACGGATCATGAAGACGAGATACTGAATGCCGATCCCGATGCGCCGTTCGCGGCCCTCGCGTTCAAGGTCGTCACCGACGACCATGGCGCGATGACCTTCGTGCGCGTGTACCGCGGCCGCCTCGCGCGCGGCGCGAGCGTGTTCAACGCGTCCACCGGGCGCACCGAACGCGTCTCGCGCCTGTACGAGGTGCACGCGGACAAGCACATCGACAAGGACGAGCTCGTGGCGGGCGACATCGCCGCCGTCGTCGGGTTGAAGGACACGCTGACCGGCCACACGCTGGCCGATCGCGATCATCCGGTGCACCTGGAGGAGATCGCCGTGCCCGAGCCCGTCATCGACGTCGCGATCGAGCCGAAGTCGCAGGCCGACCAGCAGAACCTGTCCAAGGCGCTGCAGGCCATGCTGCGCGAGGATCCGAGCCTGCGGCTTCGGCACGACGCCGACTCCGGGCAGACGATCCTCTCGGGCATGGGCGAGTTGCAGCTCGAGGTCTCGGTCGAGAGGCTGCGCGCGCGCCATGGCGTGGACGTGTCGGTGGGCCGCCCGCAGGTGGCCTATCGCGAGACGCTGTCGATCGAGAGCGAGGTGACGCATGTGCACAAGAAGCAGAGCGGCGGCCCCGGGCAGTTCGCCGGACTGACGCTGCGCCTGAAGCCGCTGCCGCGCGGCGAGGGCTTGCGCTTCGTCAACGAGAGCGTCGGCGGCGCGATCCCGCGCGAGTTCGTCCCTGCCATCGAGGCCGGCATCCGCCGCGCCGCGCAGGTGGGCGTCGTCGCCGGGTTCCCGACCGTCGACTTCGAGGCGACCGTGCTGGACGGCGCCACGCACGAACGCGACTCGTCGTCGCTGGCCTTCGAGCTGGCCGCGGCGGCCGCGTTCCGCGAGGCCGCCGCCAAGGCCAGGCCCCTGCTGCTCGAACCGGTGATGGCCGTCGAGGTCATCACGCCGGTCGAGCACCTGGGCGACGTCATCGGCGACCTGCATCGCCGGCGCGGCGACGTGCTGGGCCAGACCCAGCGCGGCCGGGCGGCCGTCGTCGACGCGAAGGTGCCGTTGAAGGAGATGTTCGGCTACATCGGCCACCTGCGCGCCATGACCTCGGGTCGCGCGCAGTACTCGATGCAGACGAGCCACTACGACGCGGCGCCGGCGCGCGAGCTGGCGGCGCTGGCGGCCTGAGGCCGCCCACGGGGCGCGCGCTCCACGAGGGTCGCGCGCCCCTTTTTCTTCCTCGCCATGAGCAGGATGTCGTCCACGCGACGGGATTGCCGGTTGCCGCGACTCGACATGGCTTGCCGAACCGCGACTTGCTCGACCGCGTTCCGCCGCGCCGGCACCGTGGCGCTCGCGGCCTTGCCCGGCTTGTGCATGCCGGCCGCGCCGGCCGCCAGCGAATCCCGACCGCAGCAGGTGCAGGTCACCGCCACGCTGCCCGGCGCGCGCGACGAGAAGACGCTCTCGCAACTGCTCGCGGCCCGGGACGCCTTCGAGCGCCACCGAGCGCTCGCGCCCGACGCGACGCTCGCGTTCCGCCTCTATGCGCGCCTCGATCCACCGGACCTCGCGCGCCTGCAGCTGTGGCTCGTCGACGGCCCGCAGCGCACCCCGGTCCCACTCGACGATCACCAGCGCTTCGCGCTGTCCCCGGACTGGACAGGCGCCCTCGCCGACCGCGGCGCGGTGCTGCGCACCAACCTGCCGGACGGCGCGGTCGCGTGGCACGTCGACGTGCGTTCGCCGGGCGTGCCGGACGATCGCCGCCGCCTGGGCGACCTGCGGCTCGAATGCGAGGCCGACACCTTCCACGGCAACCTCCAGCGCGGGCTGCGCACGCCGATCTCGGCCCTCCTCGACGCCAGCGACGAGCTGTGCCTGCGCGACGACGCCGAGGCCTGGTTCGCCGAGCGCCCGATCTTCGGCGTGGCGATGGTGGCCGGCGCGCGCCGCCGCACGCTGCCCTATCGCTACCTGCACGGCAGCAACGGCACGATGGCGATGGCCGCCCTGTTCGACTGGCCGTATGCGCTGCGCGACCGCACGTACTTCCTGCCGCTCGACGACCGCTCGTGGCCTGACGGGACGAGCGTCGTGTTCGACGCGATGGACGATCCGCAGCCGGAGCCGTGGCCATGAACGCACCCCGGCTCGCCTGCACGTTCGCCGCCGCGGCGATGGCCGTCTCCGCCGGCTGCAGCACGGCCGGCAACGGCCGCCTCGTGCGCCTGGACGCCCCCGAGGCGCGCGGCTTGCTGGCTCCTGGCACGACGACGCAGGCGGACGTGCGACTGGCCTTCGGCCAGGGCAGCGTCGTCCGGTTCCGCAGCGGTTGGGAGACCTGGCAGTACCAGTACCGCGAGGGCATCGCCAAGGGCTGGGACGAGGTGCCCTACATCGGTCTCGTCACGAGCCGGCTGGCGCGTCCGACCAAGGAACTGGTGGTGCTGTTCGATGACCACGGCGTCGTCCGGCGCTGGTCGCTGCAGCAGTTCGACGATCGCGAGATCCGCCCGGGTTCGCCGTGAACGCGCGCTGGCCGCGCGGGATTGGCGAGCATGATTGCAAGCGTTACTATCACAACATGAACAATCAAGATCGTAATCGTTCCGTGCAGACCATGGTCGCCGCCGAGCGGGCGCACCAGCGCGCCAGCGGCGGCGCCGGGCTCGGGGACGTCGCGATCTACATCCTCCTGCGCACGTGCAACATCATGATGAGCGAGCGCGCGAGCCGCCTGCTGGAGCCGCACGGCCTGACCGCGATGGGCTACATCACGATGATGTCGCTCTACAGCCGGCCGGAGAACCTGGCCAACCCGTCGGAGCTGAGCGAAGTCACGGGCGAGACCCGCGGCAACATGACGCGCATCTGCGACGAGCTCGTCGACAGGGGCTGGATGCGCCGCGTGCCCAACGCCGAGGATCGCCGCCGCGTCGACCTGTCGCTGACCGACGCCGGCATGGCGCTGCTGAAGTCGGTGGCGCCCGAGATGCGCGCGCAGGCCGACGCGTTCTACGACCGCACCTTCACCAAGGCCGAGAAGGCGTCGCTGCAGCAGTTGCTGACCAAGTTCTCCGCGGCCCTGGCGGCCGAACTCTGACCGCGCGCCGCATCCGGCGAGGGGCTGGTGGCGAGGGTGGCGCCCGCCATCGAGGCTGCCGCGTCGTGGCGCTCATGCTGATCGGGCGGGGTTTCGCGCAGGGCACGAGACAGGTCGCCTGAACGAAGCGCGTCTCCGGAACGAAGAAGACGCCGGCTATGATGAAGCGGCCCCCATCGGCGGGGCACGTCGCTCGGACGGTTCCGGGCGCTCACGTGAAAGTCCTTTCCCATGTCCTCTTCCCCGGGCAAGCGCCGCTTCGCGCGCATCGATCGCCTCCCCCCGTACGTCTTCAACATCACGGCCGAACTGAAGCTCGCCGCGCGCCAGCGTGGCGAGGACATCATCGACCTGAGCATGGGCAATCCCGACGGCGCCACGCCGCCGCACATCGTCGCCAAGCTCACCGAGGTCGCCCAGCGGCCCGACACCCACGGCTACTCCGCCTCGAAAGGCATCCCGCGGCTGCGGCGCGCGATCTCGCACTGGTACCGCGACCGGTATGCCGTCGACATCGATCCCGACAAGGAGGCGATCGTCACGATCGGCTCCAAGGAAGGCCTCGCGCACCTGATGCTGGCCACGGTCGACCGCGGCGACACGGTGCTGGTGCCCGACCCGAGCTACCCGATCCACATCTACGGCGCGGTGATCGCCGGCGCCGACATCCGCTCCGTGCCCATGGCCCCGGGCATCGACTTCTTCGCCGAGCTCGAGCGCGCCATCCGCGGCAGCTACCCCAAGCCCAAGATGATGATCCTGGGTTTCCCGTCGAACCCCACCGCGCAGTGCGTGGAGCTCGACTTCTTCGAGCGCGTGATCGCGCTGGCGCGCAAGCACGACATCTTCGTCGTGCACGACCTGGCCTACGCCGACATCGTCTTCGACGGCTGGAAGGCGCCGTCCATCATGCAGGTGCCGGGCGCCAAGGACGTCGCGGTGGAGTTCTTCACGCTCAGCAAGAGCTACAACATGGCCGGCTGGCGCGTGGGCTTCATGGTGGGCAATCCCGACCTCGTGGCGGCGCTGGCGCGCATCAAGAGCTACCACGACTACGGCACCTTCACGCCGCTGCAGGTCGCCGCCATCGCGGCGCTGGAGGGCGACCAGGCCTGCGTGGAGGAGATCCGCGCGAAGTACCAGTCGCGCCGCGACGTGCTGCACAAGGGCCTGGGCGAGATCGGCTGGGAGGTCGACCTGCCCAAGGCGTCGATGTACCTGTGGGCGCGCATCCCGCCGCAGTACCGCGAGCTCGGGTCGCTCGAATTCTCCAAGCGGCTGCTCGCGAAGGCCAAGGTCTGCGTGTCGCCGGGCATCGGCTTCGGCGACCATGGCGACGACTTCGTGCGCTTCGCGCTGATCGAGAACGAGTCGCGCATCCGCCAGGCGGTGCGCGGCATCCGGGCGATGTTCAAGGCGGACGCGGCCGTCGCGGCCTGAGCATCAGCCCGCGGCCCGGCCGGCGGCGGGCGACGACTCGCCGCCGCCCTCCGCGATCTCCGCCTGGCGCTTCTGGTGCACGTGGCGGATGCCCAGCGTGATGATGATGCGCGTCGTCACGGACAGCGCCGCGATGAACAGGCCCACCAGCACGGCGTCGCGCTCGTGCTCGCGCGTGTCGGCCTGGCGGCGCAGCAGGAAGCGGCGCTCGTTCTCGGCCAGCACCATCACCTGCTGGCGGATCGCGGTCATCGCGTGGCCGCCGTCGCCGTTGCGGATCGCCAGCCGCGCCGCGTCGAAGCCTTCGCGCTGGCGCAGCTCGATCGTCTTGCCCAGCTCCGACAGCTTGGCGGCGACCGCCTCGTCGAGCCGGGCCAGGTTGGCCTCCTGCTTCGCGCTGGCCGCCAGCAGGACGCGCAGGCGGTCGGAATCGGCACGCTGCTCGCGCAGCGCGGCCTGGAAGACGGCCAGGTGCGATTCGTCGCCGGTGATGATGAAGTCGCGCTGCGCGACGTCGGCGTTCTGCACCGAGATGTAGAGCCCGTCGACCACGTCCAGCACCGCATAGGCCCTGTCGACGCGTTCGCGGTTGTCGAGGGCCAGGTGGTGGTAGTGGTACGAGAGCCACGCGCCCAGCACCACGACCGTGGCCATCGGGATGGCGGCGATCGAGTGCCACAGCACCAGGCGGCGCGGAGGCCAGCGCAGCGACTTGACGAATTCCCACATGGACGAAGCTCGGCTCGCGGGTGGACCCGCCTTCCGCCGGGCAAGCGCCGCGCCTGTCGCGTTGGGCCCGGGCGAGCGCCCGCCGCGGCGGCCCGTTACCATCGGTGGCGCAGCCCGAGTCCCCACCGAAAGCCCGCCATGCAAGTGATCACGCCCCGCCCGTCCGATCTCGGCGACGGCTTCCTCGTCCACCGCGCGCTCCCGAGCGCCGCGCGACGCGCCGTCGGGCCCTTCGTGTTCCTCGACCAGTTCGGCCCCGTGCAGCTCGCGCCGGGCAAGGGCCTGGACGTGCGGCCGCATCCGCATATCGGGCTGGCCACCGTCAGCTACCTGTTCGAGGGCACCATCCTGCACCGCGACAGCCTCGGCAGCGTCGTGCCGATCCAGCCCGGCGAGGTGAACTGGATGACCGCCGGCCGCGGCATCGTGCACTCGGAACGTTCGCCGCAGGAGGTGCGCGCCGCCGGAGCGCGACTGTGGGGCCTGCAGTTCTGGGTGGCGCTGCCGCTCGAGCAGGAGCAGTGCCCGCCCGCGTTCGCGCACCACGGCGCCGACGCGATCCCGCGCGTGACGCGCCCCGGCGCGCGCGTGTGCGTCGTGCTGGGCGAGGCCTTCGGCGCGACGTCGCCGGTGGCGGTGACGTCGCCGATGTTCCTGGTCGACGTGCGGCTGGACGCCGGCGCGGCCATCGATCTCGAGGTCGACCACGCCGAGCGGGCGGCCTATGTGCTCGAAGGCGAGGTGCGCGGCAACGACGCCGACGACACCACCTCGAAGGAGCACCTGATCGTGTTCGATGCCGGCGAGGCCGCGCGCCTGACGGCCGGCGACGCGCCGGCGCACGTGGTGCTGCTGGGCGGCGCGCCGCTCGACGCGCCGCGCTTCCTGTGGTGGAACTTCGTCTCCAGCCAGCGCGACCTCATCCTGGAGGCTCAGGCCGCCTGGTCGGAGCAGCGCTTCCCGGCGGTGCCCGGCGAATCCGAGTTCATCCCGCTGCCGGCCCGCCCGATGCCCCCCGGCTCGGCGCTGTGACCACTTCTCGCGAGTACCGCCATGCCCGATCCGAAGAAGACGCCGCCGCCCCCCGCGCCGTCCGACGACGACCTGCTCGACGAGGCGCTGGACGAGACCTTCCCCGCCAGCGACCCGATCGAGCCGCCGCGCCGCGAGAAACTGCCGCCCGCCGACGCGCCGGGCAGCGACGTCCGCGACCAGTGATCCAGGCGAGCGCGTGAACGCCCATGCCCTGACGCTGGTGCTGAACGGCCACGCGCTGTTCACGTTCCTCGACCTCGCGGGCACCTTCGCGTTCGCGCTCAGCGGCGCTGTGGCGGCGCGCGAGCGCGGCCTCGACTGGTTCGGCGTGCTGGTGCTCGCGTTCACGGTGGCCTGCGGCGGCGGCGTGCTGCGCGACCTGTGCATCGGCGCGATCCCGCCCGCCGGCCTGGGCGACTGGCGCTACCTGGCCACCGCCATGGCCGCCGGCGTGATCACGCTGGGCTCGAGCGCGCTCGTCGAGCGGCTCGCGCACCCGGTGGTGCTGTTCGACACGCTGGGCCTGGGCCTGTTCGCGGTCACCGGCGCGCAGAAGGCGCTGCTGGCCGGCTCGAACGCCGAGGTCGCCGTGCTGCTGGGCATGGTCACCGCGGTAGGCGGCGGCGTCGCCCGCGACGTGCTGCTCAATCGCGTGCCGGTGATCCTGCAACGCGAGATCTACGCGTCGGCGGCGCTGGTCGGCGCGGCCGTCGCCACCTTCGGCGAGGCGCTCGGACTGGGCTCGCCGGCGCTGACCTGGTGCGCGGTGGCCGTGTGCTTCGCGCTGCGTGCGCTGTCGCTGCGCTACCGCTGGCACCTGCCGCGCTTCCAGCGCAAGCCGCGGTCGGGCGCCGGGGACTCGATGAACTAGGGCCTCGCAGGGCGCCGGCGCGGGCGTGCATCGAGCGTGAACGGGCCCTGCTCGAGTAGTCCCGCGCCGGCAAGGGCATCGCCGGCGGGACAGAATCGCGCCTCCCACCGAGCCGGAAGCCCCGCCATGACGACCCTCGCCGATTTCCCGGTCACGAAGAAGTGGCCCGCGAGCCATCCCGACCGCCTGCAGCTGTACTCGCTGCCCACGCCCAACGGCGTCAAGGTGGCGATCGCGCTGGAGGAGACCGGGCTGCCGTACGAACCGCACCTGGTGCGCTTCGACACCAACGACCAGCTGTCGCCGGAATTCCTGTCGCTCAACCCGAACAACAAGATCCCGGCCATCATCGACCCGAACGGCCCGGGCGGGCAGCCGCTGCCGCTGTTCGAGTCGGGCGCGATCCTGGTCTACATCGCCGGCAAGACGGGCCGGCTGATGCCCCGGGACGACGCCGGCCGCTACCAGACGCTGCAGTGGCTGATGTTCCAGATGGGCGGCATCGGCCCGATGTTCGGCCAGGTCGGCTTCTTCAACAAGTTCGCCGGCAAGGACTACGAGGACAAGCGTCCGCGCGACCGCTACGTCGACGAGTCGCGCCGCCTGCTGGCCGTGCTGGACAAGCACCTCGCGGGCCGCGAATGGATCGTGGGGGACGAATACACCATCGCCGACATCGCCAGCTTCCCGTGGATCAACAACCTGGTGACGTTCTACGGCGCCGCCGACCTGGTGGGCTTCGACGATTTCGCCAACGTCCGGCGCGTGCTGGCGAAGTTCCTCGAGCGCCCGGCAGTGCAGCGCGGGCTCAGGATCCCGGCAAGGCCGGCGGCCTGAGGCATCGGGCACGGCCAGGCGCTGCCGCAGGGATCTGGCCCCTCCGGTCGCCGCGCGCCGCAGCCTATTTCGGCGGCCGCTCGAACTGCCAGGTGCTGGTGCCGCGCCGGTAGCCCAGCGACTCGTACACGCCGATCGCCACGTCGTGGGGATCGGCCACCATCACCAGCGTGTCCAGGCCCATCGCGTCGAAGCCGTGGCGGCAGACGGCGTGGACGAGGGCCGTGCACAGTCCGCGCCGGCGCCAGGCCGGATGCGTGGACACATACTGGAAGCGGCCCAGGCGCGACGCCGGATCGTCGGCACGCGACGACGCGCGGAACAGCCCGCACGAGGCCGCCAGCACCGCGCGGCCATCGGCGCGGGCGACCAGGCCGAACCAGTGGCCCAGGCCCGCGTGCTGCATCGCGGCGTAGCGGTCCACCTGGCGCTGCGCGAACTCGCGGTAGCCCGTCGGCTCGAAGCGGCTCGAATCGACGGCCACCTGCTTGTCGACGACGGCGTCGCCGTCACGTGCGAGATCCAGCACCCGGAACGCGACACCCTCGGGCATCGGCCGAGGCGGCGCCCGCAGCTGGTCGCGCGCGAGCGTCAGCACCGTCGCCTCGCTGAGCACGAAGCCGGCCGCGGCGAACTCCGGCGGCAGCGCGAGGCGCTCGCGCACATCGACGCCGAATGCGCGGTGGCGCGAAGCCGGCTGGCGCGACGCGATCTCCTCGTCGAACAGCGCCATCCAGCGCTCGAGGTCGCCCGGCCCGGGCGCGTGCTGGAACAACAGGAAATTGCCCCACCAGAAGGTCGGGTTGCCCGGCGTGCGCACGCACAGGTGGTTGCCGCGATCGTCGACGTGGCCGTCGAAGCGGGCGAAGATCAGGTCGGTGCGCCAGCCCAGCGACAGGTCTCGGTCGAGGGACGTCATGCCGCCGATTGCATCACGTTCGCGCAGTGCGTCGGCGAGTCCCGCGGCGCGCCGCAGGAAGCGGTCGCTGCGCGCCGCCTTGCGCGCATTCAGCCGTTCCGCGGGCGCCTCACCAAGGCGAGCAGCGCCACGAGGCCGGCCATCGTCAGGGCGGCGTCGGCCGGTTCGGGCACGGCCGGCGGCAGGTCCTCGTCGACCGCGAGCACGCCCGCGCCGCCCGTCGAATCGAAGGAGTGGACGTACCAGCCGAAGGTCTGGCCCGCGGCGACGTCCACGCTGGACGAGCCGCTGCTCGTGGTGCCGGGACCGCCGTCGATCGACAGCTGCGTCTCCACGCCGTCCAGGATCCAGCCGGCCGGGTCGTAGACGCTGCCGCCGCTGTCGAGGGACTCGTACTGCCAGGTGAACGAGATGGTGATGGGCGACGCGTAGGTCTGCACGTAGAACGCCGTGTCGTCGACGCCCGAGCCATCGTTGGAGCCGGTGATCGTGAATGCCGGATAGCTGCCGGACAGCGCGCCGTTGCCGCCGTCGTCGTTGTAGAACGTGTAGGCCGCATGCGCGCTGCCCGACCCGGCGGCGAAGGCGGCGGCGACGGCGGCGAGCGCGACCGTGCGAAGCGTCTTGGGCATGCGACCTCCCGGGAACGAGGGCGCCGGCAGGGCGGCGCGGGATCAGGGCATCGTCGGAGGGCGACCTGTCGGCGTCAACCGCGGCCAGCCCGCAAGCTAGGGGGCCGCGTCGAAGCGCAGGTGCATCTGCAGGTCGTCGCGCGACTGGCCGTCCAGCCGCACGGCGTCGGCCTCGCGGGCGAACACAACGAAGCCCAGCGATTCGTACAGCGCGATGGCGGCGACGTTCTGCGAGTCGACGCTGAGCGTCACCTTGGCGATGCCCGGCGTCGCGCGGGCGTGGGCGAGCGCCGCCCCGATCAGGTCCCGCGCGACGCCATGGCCCCGCGCGGCCTCGGCCACGTACATGCCCCAGATGTTGACCTTGTGCGCGAGCTGGACCAGCGTCTCGCGCGCGAGGCCGGCGATGCCCACGAGGCGATCGCCGTCGAAGGCGCCGAACACGGCGTGGCCGGGCCGCTCGGAAAGTCGTGCCTCGAACCAGCCGAGCGGCCGGTCCTTCTCTTCCACGTGGCTGCTGACGAAGGCTTCGGGCTTGTCGAGCAATGCGGCCAGCCGCAAGGCCCGGAAGGCGGCGGCGTCGGCGGCGGACAACCTGCGGACGTGCATGACTTCGATTACCCTTTGCGCGCGATTGGTGGAACCTCGGCGAACGAGTCTACCGGCGCCGTCCCCGCGTCGCAGACCTCCTGGAGAAAAGCCCATGAAGACCCGTGCAGCCGTCGCCTGGAAGGCCGGCGCCCCGCTCAGCATCGAGACCGTCGACCTGGAGGGCCCGAGGGCCGGCGAGGTGCTGGTCGAGGTCAAGGCCACCGGCATCTGCCACACCGACCAGTTCACGCTGTCGGGTGCCGACCCCGAAGGCCTGTTCCCCGCCATCCTCGGCCACGAGGGCGCTGGCGTGGTGGTGGACGTGGGACCCGGCGTGACGACGCTGCGGCGCGACAACCACGTGATCCCGCTCTACACGCCCGAATGCCGGCAGTGCAAGTTCTGCCTGTCGCGCAAGACCAACCTGTGCCAGCAGATCCGCTCGACGCAGGGGCGCGGCCTGATGCCCGATGCGACCAGCCGCTTCTCGCTCGACGGCCAGCCTATCCTCCACTACATGGGCACGTCGACGTTCAGCAACTACATCGTCGTGCCCGAGATCGCTCTGGCGAAGATCCGGCCCGACGCGCCGTTCGACAAGGTCTGCTACATCGGCTGCGGCGTCACGACCGGCGTGGGCGCAGTGCTGTTCACGGCCGGCGTGGAGGCCGGCGCGAACGTCGTCGTGTTCGGGCTCGGCGGCATCGGCCTGAACGTGATCCAGGGCGCGAGGATGGTGGGCGCCGGCAGGATCGTGGGCATCGACATCAACCCGGCGCGCGAGGCGATGGCGCGCCGGTTCGGCATGACCGACTTCATCAACCCGAAGGACGTGACCAGCGTGGTCGACGCCATCGTGCAGCTGACCGACGGCGGCGCCGACTACAGCTTCGAGTGCATCGGCAACACCACCACGATGCGCCAGGCGCTCGAGTGCTGCCACAAGGGCTGGGGGCAGAGCGTGATCATCGGCGTGGCCGGCGCGGGCCAGGAGATCTCCACGCGGCCGTTCCAGCTGGTGACCGGCCGCGTGTGGAAGGGCTCGGCGTTCGGCGGCGCGCGCGGTCGCACGGACGTGCCGAAGATCGTCGACTGGTACATGGACGGCAGGATCTCGATCGACCCGTTGATCACCCACACGCTCGAGCTCGCGGACATCAACCACGGCTTCGAGCTGATGGAGCGCGGCGAGTCGATCCGCTCGGTGGTGGTGTTCTGATGGGCGGCACGGCGCTCGAGACCTTGTCGGAGCATGCGTCGTTCGGCGGCGTGCAGGGCTTCTATCGCCACGCGTCGGACCGCATCGGCCTGCCGATGCGGTTCGGCGTCTACCGGCCGCCGCAGGCGCTGGCCGGGTCGCCCGTGCCGGCGCTCGTCTGGCTGGCGGGGCTCACGTGCACCGAGGAGACCTTCGCCATCAAGGCCGGCGCGCAGCGCGTGGCCGCCGAACTGGGGCTGATGCTCGTCACGCCCGACACCAGCCCGCGCGACACCGGCGTGCCGGGCGCCGACGAGCACTGGGACTTCGGCCACGGCGCCGGCTTCTACGTGGATGCGACGCGCTCGCCATGGGCGGCGCACTGGCGCATGGAAAGCTACGTGGCGCACGAGCTGCCCGGGGTGATCGCCGCCAACTTCGGCTGGCGGCGCGACGCCCTCGGCCTGTTCGGTCACTCGATGGGCGGCCACGGCGCGCTGACGCTGGCGCTGCGCCACCCGGGCCTGGCCCGCAGCGTGTCGGCCTTCGCCCCGGTGGCCGCGCCCACGCAGTGCCCCTGGGGCGTCAAGGCGTTCACGAACTACCTGGGCGAGGATGCCGTGACCTGGGCCGCGCATGACGCGACCGAGCTGGTGAAGTCGGGCGCGCGCGCGCCGTCGCTGCTGGTCGACCAGGGCCTGGGCGACAGGTTCCTCGCCGAACAGCTCCACGTCGACCGTTTCGAGGCGGCCTGCCGCGACGCCGGCCAGTCGCTGACGTTGCGTCGCCACGCAGGCTACGACCACGGCTACTTCTTCATCGCCAGCTTCATCGAGGATCACCTGCGCTTCCACGCGGATGCCCTGAAGCGCGTGTGAGCGCCTCGCGCGCGGGCCCGGGACGACCGTCCGCGGGCTCGAGCGTCATGCGCGCCTGCGCGTCACGGGCGCCGGCGTGCGCGCCAGCCGACGGCGAAGCCGGCCAGCAGGAAGACGGCGGCCTCGGCCAGCAGCCGGATGCCGCGATCCCATGACGACAGCGCCGAAGACTCGGCGCCCTTCTCGTCGCGCACGAACTGCTCGCGGGCCCGCATCTCGTCGGCGGACGGCATGAAGGGCACGCGCGCGCCGGACGGATCGACGATCGGGGCGCGCCCGCCTTCGAACAGGTAGTCGACGCGCGCGGCCTCGGTGCTGGCCAGCGTCCGCGCCTCGGGCGACGACGCCGCCTTTTCCCAACCGCCGGCCGGCTCGCGGCCGTGGAGCGCGATCGCCGCCATCTTGTCGGCCTGCAATGCCCGCACCTGCTTGACGACGCTCATGTTGATCCAGGCGTCGCCCACCGGCAGCACGAGCCCGAGGGCCACCATGAGCGCCGGCATGCGCGACATGCCATCACGCGCCAGCCGCCGGCTCCCCGCGAACACCACGAGCAGCGCGATGGCCAGGAGCGCCTGTTCGGCCACGAGTTCGAGCCAGCCAATCCAATGAGTCATCGAGCAGCGCCTTCCGCGTTACAGAGGGCGCGATTGTCGGGTGCTTTCAGGCCGGACGGCGGCCGCGGGGCATGCGCTGCCGAGGGCAGCCGCGCTGGCCAGGCCGGCCTTCAGTGGCCCGCGACCACCGTGATCAGCCGCACCATCCGGGTCTGTGCGCGCCTCAGCGTGGACGGGCGCACCAGCGAGACCGCCTTGAGATGCATCGCACGCCACCCCGACAGGGCGACGACCGACAGGCTCATGGATTGGTGGGACAGCCACGCCGACATCACGACTCCTTCACGGGCACCCGCGCGCCCACACGACCAGACAAGCGAACAGCAGCGACAGGAGCACCGTCAGCGCGTACACCGCGCCGGGCGAGACGAGGAAGCGTGACATCACGCCACCGCATCGCCAAGGGCCTCGCGTTCGCCAGGGCCAGGCGGGAGATTGAGAGAGTGCCGGACGTCCATGGCGAGCGCGAGATCGAAGCCATCACGAATACTGTATGAACGAACAGTCTACGTGATCCTGGCTTCAATGCAAGCCCCTGGCGGCAGCGGTGTGTTTCTATCCACAGGTCCGCACCCCAGAGGCCACGCACCAGCCTAATCCTGCGCGTCGAGGTTGGATTTGACCCGTGTCAGCAACGCCACGAGCTGCGCCTGTTCCGCCGCGCTCAGCCCGCCCACGGCGCGCTCGTTGAGCACGCGCGCCTCCGCGTGCAATGCCTGCTGCACCGCCTGGCCCGCGGCGCTGAGCCGCAGGCGCACGTTGCGGCGATCGTCGGCGTCGGTCGCGGCATCGAGCAGGCCGCGTTCGCGCAGGCCCTTGACCAGCTTGGCGAGCTGCGCCTTGTCGCGTCCGCTGTGGGCGACCAGGTCGCTCAGCGTCGCCCCCTCATGGCGCGCGAAGAAGGCCATCACCTTGCTCTCCATGTGCGTGACGTCGTGCGCGTTGTCGCGCAGCACCTGGTACTGCGTCGAGCGGAACTGGTGCATCACCGTGTGGACGAGGTCGATGACGGCCTCCGCCGCCGACGCAGGGCCAGAGCCCATATGGTTGACATTGTCTACTTTTTTCCACATGATTGGATGACATTGTCAACCAAATCGAATCGTCCCGCCATGAATGCTCCCACCACCCTGCGCCGCGTCGAGCGCGTGCGCCATGAACTCAAGCGCCGCGACCTGACGGTACGGGCCGTCGAGACCCTCACTCCGCATTTCCGCCGCATCACGCTCACGGACGACTCGCTGTCGGACTTCGTCAGCGCGTCCTTCGACGACCACATCAAGCTCTTCGTCGGCGACGCCCGGCGCGACTACACGCCGCGCTCGTTCGACAACGCGGCGCGCGAGCTGGTGATCGAGTTCGCGCTGCACGGCGACGGGCCGGCCGCCGAGTGGGCCGCGCGCGCCACGCCCGGCGATAGCCTGGCCATCGGCGGCCCGAAGGGCTCGCTGATCGTGCCGCTGGACTACGACTGGCACCTGCTCGCCGGCGACGAGACGGCGTTCCCCGCCGTCGCGCGCCGCCTGGAGGAACTGCCCGCGGGCGCGCAGGCGATCGTCGTGCTCAAGGCCGCCGACGCCGCCGACCGCCGCGTGTTCGCGTCGGCCGCGGACGTCGGCCTCACGTGGGTGTCGACCGACGACGAACTGCTGGACGCCGTCCGCGCGCTGTCGCTGCCCGAAGGCGACGGCTATGCCTGGTGCGCCGGCGAGGCGGCCTGCATGGCCGCGCTGCGGCGCGAGCTCGTCGAGGTCAAGGGCCACCCGGGCGAATCGATCCGCGCCGCAGCGTACTGGAAGCGCGGCGCGCAGGGGCATCACGAGAATCTTTGAGGCCTGCGCTGTTGCCGCGAGGGCAGGGTCTGGCCCCTCGGCGACCGCCTGGCGCGCCGACGCGATGCCGCCGCCGACGATCGCCCGTCAACCGTCCGCCAGCGGCGCCACCAGATCCGCCAGCGTCCTCAGCTCGTGCGGATTCGCGTCCGACACGAAACAGAACGCCAGGCCGCCCCGCGTGCGCTCGATCACGTTGAAGCCGCGCACGACGCGCGTCGCCTCGGCAGCGCGGGCGGCCGTCGGGTCGACCGGGCGCACGAACACCGAGATCACGTGGGCGCCGTGGCGGTAGACGAGCGCGGCGGCCGTCTCGCCGGACAGCACGTCGCGCCGGGCGCCGACCAGCGCGTAGCCCTGCGGCGCGAAGTCGGTCACCGGCGGGACGAAGTTCAGGCGCGCGGACAACCATGGGCGCACGGTGTGCTGGTCGGAGCTCGCGACCTCGATCGGGTGGTCGACCAGCAAGGCCCGCGTGTGCGCGCTCACCGCCTCCGAGGCCTCGGCCGTCTGCAGCGTGGTCATCGTCTCGGCGCGATGCCAGCCCAGCGTGCCGGGCGCCACCACCGCCAGCGTCGACAGGCTTGCGAACAGCGCACCGCCGAGGCCGGTGACCCATGGCAGCGCCATGCGGCGTCGCGCGCCCGCGCGCGTGCCGCGGCGCTCGAGCGACGCGCGCGGATCCGCGACGGCGCCTGCACGCGTTCCTGCATTCGCCAGGCTCGCGCCCGCCCCCGCGTCCGCCTGCGCGGGCAGCATCGCCATCAGGCTCGCGCGCAGCGCGTCGGGCGCGGCGTGGCGCGTGGCCTGCCCGCGGATCGCCTCGCGCAGCGCGCGCTTGTCGTCCAGGCGCCGCTGCAGCGCCGGTTCCGCGGCGATGCGCCGTTGCAGCGCGAGGCTCGCGGCCGCGTCCAGCTCGTCGTCGAGCAGCGCGTCCAGCCAGAGATCGTCGTCATTCATGCGAGGTTCCTCGCGGCCTCGGGCCGCAGCGCGGCCGCCAGCAGGTGGCGGGCGCGCGAAAGGCGCGACATCACCGTGCCGATCGGCACGTCGGTGATGCGCGCGATGTCGCGGTAGGACAGCTCCTCCAGCTCGCGCAGCACGACCGCCTCGCGGAACGCGATGGGCAGCGCCGCGATGGCGGCATCGATCTCCTGCCGCTCGGCGCGGCGGATCGCGAGCGATTCGGGATCGCTGGGCGGGGCGTCGAATGCCAGCACGGCATCGAGCTCGTGCTCGTGGTCCGCGAAGTTGACCTCGCCGGAGCGCCGCGACCCCAGCCAGGCGAACGCCGCATTGCGCACGATGGCGAGCAGCCACGGCCGCGGGTCGCCGCCGCGGAAGCCGTCGAAGTGGCGCAGCGCGCGCACGAGCGCGTCCTGCACGACGTCCTGCGCGTCATGCGCGTCCCGCACGAGCCAGCGCGCGAGGTTGTAGGCCGCATCCAGGTGCGGCAGCACGGACGCCGCGAAGCGTCCCTGGCCGTCGTCCATTGCCGTCCTCAAGCCTGGACGACGAGGTGACCGTTCATCCCTTCGTGTCCATCGCCGCAGAATACATCGCACAGGAAGTCGAAGCGGCCGGCCTTGCTCGCGGTGAACGGCACCTTGGCCACCTCGCCCGGCACGATCAGCGCGCGCAGGCCCAGCTCCGGCGCGAAGAAGCCCATCGCCACCTCGGGCGCGGTGAACTCCAGCACCACGGACTCGCCCTGCCTGACCGTGATCTCGTTGGGGATGAAGACGAACTTGCGCGCCACCACGGGGATGCGGCGCCGCCCGGGTTCGGTCGCGGCGCGCGAGGCGGCCGCCGCCAGCGTGGCCGCGAAGCCCGCGAGGAGAAGACGTCGATCGATGTTCATGAGTAAACCTCCGTGCTGGGCACTGCGGCATTCGCCCTTCGGGCGGCCATGCGGGCTCATGCCCCCGCGACGCCGTGCTGCGCGATCGCGTACTCGGCCGCGCCGTGGCGCTCGACGTCGCGAAACCCCAGGCCGCGGAACGGCTGCGACGCGTCCCACTTGACCGGCGTGCGCTGCGGCTGCGAGCCGGGGGCCGGCAGCGGGAAGATCAGCGAGGTGGCGGCGTGGTGCGCGATGTGGCCGGTCTGGTGGTGATGCTCCTGGTGGATGTGGCCGTAGAACACCGTCACGTTCGTGTGCGGCATCAGCTGCGCCATCACCTGCTCGCCGTCGCGCGTGGCCCAGTCCCACTGCGGCGCGAGGTCGAACAGCGGGCGATGCGTCAGCACGACGATCGGCGCGTCCTTGTCCAGCGCGGCGAGATCCTTCGCGAGCCAGGCGAGCTGCTCGTCGCCGACGCGGGCAGCCGGGTCGGACACGTTGTCGAGCGCGATGAAGTGCACGCCGCGGTGGTCGAAGCTGTAGTGCGTGGGCCCGAAGAATTCCTGGAACGCCGCGCCCTTGTCCAGCGAGGCGTCGTGCTCGCCGGGCAGGAAATGGATGTCGCGCACCTTGAGGTCGGCGACGATCTCCTTGAACTCGCGCAGGCGCTTGCGGCGCTCCTGCGGGTCGTCGGTGGTGTGCGTGAGGTCGCCGGTGAAGATGATGAAATCGGGCTGCAGCGGCAGCGCGTTGACCTCGGCGACGGCGCGTTTCAGGGTCGTTTTCGCCTCGGGATTGACCACCGGGCCCTCGAAGCCCCAGTGGCTGTCGGACAGCTGCACGAAGTGGAAGTCGGACGACGGCGCGCCGGCGCGCGCGGCGCAGCCGGCCAGGCCGGATGCGAACACCACGCCGGCGCCCACGCCGGCCAGGCGCAGGAAATCGCGGCGATCGAAATCGGCAGGCATGGGAACTCCTCGAAGTGGCTGGTGTTCCTGCAAGATCGGGCGGGGTGGCGGTTTATTCCCGCTGCCCGCGAAATTTCTTCCGCGAAGGCGTCGGGCAGAATCGGCCGCATGCGCTACACGCTCGAGTTCGCCGATTCGGAACTGCGCGCCGTCGTGCGCGAAGGCGCGCTGGTGCGCCTTCGCCTGGCCGCCGGGTCCGTGCGCGACGAGGCCGGCGAGCGCGGCTGGCTGACCGGCGTGACGCTCGAAATGAGCGCCGCCGGCCTGCAGGGCGACACCACGCACGCGTTCGGCAGGATCGCCGAAGCCGGCCTGCAGCACGACCAGCGCCTCCTGCGCCGCATGGACGTGCCCGGCACCCTGACCGCGGCGCGCCCAGGCGAGGTCGTCACCCTCGCCCTGCGCCTGAGCAACGGCACGCAGTTCGTCGTGGACGGCCATCGTCTCGACGCGGTGCTTGCCGACGACGCCCGCTTCACGCCCGACCTGTCGTGCTGATGCGCCAGATCCCTCAAACCCATCCGAAGACATGACCAGCACGACCATCGCCGGCGACGTCGACTACGCCGCCCATGGCCAGGGCTACGGTCGCCAGCGCCGCACCGACCCGCGCATCGCGGCCTGGGTGCATGCCGCCCTCGGCGATGCCCGCACCGTCCTCAATGTCGGCGCGGGCGCCGGCTCGTACGAACCGCTCGACCGCCACGTGCTCGCCATCGAGCCCGCGGCCGCGATGCGCGCGCAGCGCCCCGCGCACCTCACGCCGGCGGTGGATGGCGTGGCCGAACGGCTGCCGGTGGACGACCAGTCCTTCGACGCGGCGATGGCGCTGGTCACCGTGCACCAGTGGCCCGACGTCGGCAGGGGGCTGGCCGAGCTGCGCCGCGTCACGCGCGGCCCCATCGTGCTGCTGACCTTCGACGGCGACGCGCTCGATCGCTGGTGGATGGCCGACTACGCGCCGGAGATGCTGGCCGTCGAGCGCCGCCGCTTCCCTGGCGTCGCGTCGCTGGTCCAGGGCCTGGGCGGCGCCTGCGAGGTGCACGCGATCCCGATCCCGAACGACTGCGTCGACGGGTTCTCGGAAGCGTTCTACGCACGGCCCGAGGCCTTCCTCGACCCGGCGGTGCGGCGCTCGCAGTCGGCGTGGAGCTTCGTGCCCCACGACGTGCAGGCGCGCTTCGTGAATCGCCTCGGAGCCGACCTCGCGTCCGGCGAGTGGGACCGCCGGCACGGCGCATGGCGCGCCAAGCCGACGTTCGAGGGATCGCTGCGCGGCATCGTCAGCCGGCCGCCGCGCTGAACCGCGTTCACTGCGTGTTGGCGCCGCTGCGGGCCGTGCTGGGGCGGCCGCTGGCGTCCTCGCCACGGCCCGGGTTCGGGTTCTCGTCCTCGACGCCATCGGGCTCGCGCCCGACGTTGGCCTCGTCGAGGTCGGTCGGCGCGCGGCGGCCGTAGAGCTCCTGCTGGCTGGTGGCGGACGCCGGGCGGCGGTCGTCGTCGGTGGTCGGGGTGGGATGCGGACGGGCCATGGTGCGCTCCTGTCGGGTGTTTCGGCCTTCGGATCGGGCAAGGCCCGCGCCCGCGCTATCCTCGGCGGCCCCGTATCGACTTCGCTCCCTCGACGCCGTGATCTACTCCTCGACCTTCATCTTCGCCAGCAAGCAGTTCGACGACGAGTTCCATCGCCTCGACCGGCAGATCGCCGCCGCGGCGAAGGACCTGCCAGGCTATCTCGGCGAGGAGGCGTGGGAGAACCCGGCCACGGGGCTGGTGTCCAACGTCTACTACTGGTCGTCGCTGGACGCGCTGCAGCAGCTGATGTCGCATCCGGCCCACCTGCAGGCCAAGGCCGCGCAGGCCAACTGGCTGGCGGGCTACCGCGTCGTCATCTCCAAGGTGATGCGCGCGTACGGCGACCGCGATGACCTGCCGGGCGTCGTCGCGTTCGACATGGCCTGAGCACGGGGCCTCAGCGGCCCTCGTCCCGGCGTTCGTCCCCGCCCGCGCGCCGCAGCAGCTCCGCCGCGCGCGCGCCGTGCGCCGGATGCGCCGCCGCACCGATGTGCACGCGCACCTGCAGCAGCTCGCCGCCGACGCGGTAGTCGCCGTTGACCATCCGGCGCAGCCGCTCGCCCACGCGCGCGGCGACCGTCATGTCGGCCCCGGGAAGGACGACGCAGGCGTCGCGGTCGCTCTCGCGCAGGATGGTGTCGCTCGCGCGCACCGCGTTGCCGATCCGGTTCGATACCTCGTGACGTACCCGCTGCTCCATGTCCGCGGTGACTTCCAGGCCCGAGCCGGCCACGGTGTCGACCCGCACGCACAGCAGGGCCAGCCCGCCGCCGCGGCGCCGGCACTGCGCCAGTTGCAGGTCCACTCGCGCCTGCACTTCCGCGGGCCCCGCGACCGCGGTCGCGCGCTGCAGGTCGGCCGGGCGCGGCGCGGGGGCGGGCAGGCCAAGGTCTTCCTCTCGTTCGGGTCGGGTCGTCGACATCACAGGCGTTGTCCTCGCTGCGTGGCGTCCCGGGGCTTGCGCCGAGCGTGGCCCGAGACATGGCGAGGGGCGGCGTCCCGGACAGGCCCTCCGGCCTCCCTTACCTTCCAAAAACACTGCCCCTCGACAAATAGAACGAGAACAGCGCCACGATCCCGACACAAGAAAATGAAAAAATGTGTAACTACACGGTAGAGTTGGGGGTATGCGGGCCCTGCGGCTCGACACGTCAACGCGCATGTCCGACATCACCTCCTTGCTGAAGGCGGCGGCCGATGGCGACCGCCAGGCCGCCGACCGGGCGTTCGCGCTGCTCTACGCCGACCTGCAACGCCTGGCGCACAGCCGCATGAGGCGTTCCGGCAACGTCACGATGCTGGACACCACCGCGTTGGTGCACGAGAGCTGGCTGCGCTTCCAGCGCGCCGGCGACGCCGTGTTCGAGGACCAGCAACACTTCATGGGGTATGCGGCCCGGGTGATGCACTCGGTGGTCGTCGACTTCGTGCGCACGCGGCGGGCGGCGCGCCATGGCGGCGACGTCGAACACGTCACCCTCGACACCGCCATCGGCGACTCCGTCTCGCGCCACGACGACGAGATCCTGCGCGTCGACGAGGCCATGCAGCAGCTCGCGATGGCGGACAAGCGGCTGCACGACGTGGTGGAATTGCGCTACTTCGGCGGGCTGTCGGAGGCCGAGATCGCCGCGATCCTCGGCGTCACGGAGCGCACTGTGCAGCGCGACTGGCAGAAGGCGCGGCTCTTTCTTTCCTCGGCATTGAATCCATGAGCGTCGGAAAAGAAACCTGGGGCCGTTTGTCGCCGTTGCTGGACGAACTGCTGGACCTGCCCGACGACGATCGCGACGCGCGCCTGGCCGCGCTCCGCGCGGACGACCCGAACATCGCCCAGGCCGTGGCCGCGATGCTGGAGCACCTGCCCGCGATCGAGCGCGGCGAGTTCATGCCGTCCGCGGCGATGCCCAAGCCCGGCGGCCTGGCCGGCCAGGCGATCGGCCCGTACACGCTCGTGCGCGAGATCGGCCACGGCGGCATGGGCACCGTCTGGCTCGCGCGGCGCACCGACGGCCGCTACGAGGGCGAGGTCGCGATCAAGTTCCTGCGCTCCGGCCTGTTCGGCCACGGCGACGCGGCGCGCTTCCAGCGCGAAGGCAGCATCCTCGCGCGGCTGTCGCACCCGAACATCGCGCGCCTGCTGGACGCCGGCGTCATGGCCGACGGCGCCCAGCCCTACCTGGTGCTCGAATACATCGACGGCGAGCCGATCGACCAGTACTGCCACCGGCTCGCGCTGTCCGTCGAGGCGCGGCTGCGGCTGATGCTGGACGTGCTGGCCGCCGTGGCACAGGCGCACAACCGGCTGATCCTGCACCGCGACCTCAAGCCCACCAACATCCTCGTGACCAAGGCGGGCGAGGTGAAGCTGCTGGACTTCGGCATCGCCAAGCTGCTGGACGACGCGAGCGCCGGCCAGACCGCGCTCACGGTGCACGCCGGCAACGCGTTCACGCCGGAATTCGCGGCGCCCGAACAGGTACGGGCCGGCGACGTGACCACGGCCACCGACGTCTACGCTCTCGGCGTGCTGATGTACATCCTCCTGGGTGGCGAGCACCCGACCGCCGCGCCCACCGGCGCGCCGCTCGATCGCATGCGCTCGGTGATCGAGACGGTGCCCAGGCGCCTGTCCGAGGCCGTGCTCAAGCGCGGCGGCCCGACGCAGCGCTGGTCGCCGGAGTCGCGCAGGCTCGCGGTCGAGGTGCGCGGCGACATCGAGACCATCGTCGCCAAGGCGCTGAAGAAGTCGCCCTCGGAGCGCTACGCCAACGCGGACGCGCTCGCCGACGACATCCGCCGCTACCTCGCCCACGAGCCGATCGCGGCGCGGCCCGATTCGCGCCTGTATCGCGCCGTCAAGTTCGTGCAGCGCCACCGCGCCGGCGTGGCGGCCACGTCGCTGGCCATCGGCGCACTCGGCGTGGGCATCGGCGTCGCGCTGTGGCAGGCGCGCGAAGCGCAGGCGCAGCGGGTGCAGGCGGAAGGCCTGATCGAGTACATGATCGGCGACCTGCGCAAGAAGCTGCAGCCGGTGGGGCGGCTGGACGTGCTGGACGGCGTCGGGCTGAAGGCGCTGGACTACTACGCGGGGCAGGACCTGAACCGGCTGGACGCCGATTCGCTGGGCCGCCGCGCACGCGCCCTGCACATGATCGGCGACCTGGCGCAGCAGCGCGGCAAGTTCGAGGAGGCGGCACGTGATTTCCAGCAGGCGGCCGACACCACGAGCCAGCTGCTCAAGGCGCATCCGAACGATCCGCAGCGGATCTTCGACCAGTCGCAGAGCGAGTACTACGTCGGATACATCCAGTGGCATCGCGGCCGGTTGCGCGAGGCGGAAGCCGCGTTTCGGCGCTATCTCGACATGGCGGAACGCATGAACAAGGCGAAGCCCGGCGACCATGACTGGCAACTGGAAGACGTGTTCGCCAAGACCAACGTCGGTGTCGTCCTGACCGAGCTGGGCCGCGGCAGCGAAGCACTGCCGCTACTGTCTCAAGCCCGCGCCGAAATGGCCCAGATTGCGCGCAGCCATCCCGAAGATGCTGTCAGCTATGGCAACACCATTGGATGGAATGCGTTCGCCCTTGGTGCACTGGGCAAACCCGCGGACGCGATCCAGGCAGACGAGGACAAGATCACAGCAGCGCTGCAAGCTCCCAATGCCGACAAGGACCAAGGCGTGCAGTACCTGGTCGCCAACGCGCACCATGAGATTGCGGCTTGGCAGCGCGATCTAGGGCGCATCGATGACGCTACGGCATCCGCTCGCCAGGCACTGGACGAACTACAGATTCTCATCAAACGGGCCCCGAACAATGTCAACATCGTCGGCGAAATCGTCAACACTCACATCGTGCTGGGGGCCCTGGAGGCCGACCGCAGCGATCACGATGCCGCCCGCCAGCAACTGCAGTTGGCGAGCGAGCGTCTTTCCTCACTCCTGAAGCAACCGGTCCCGAGGCACGTTTGGCGGCTCGTCTTGAACGGCCGCATTGCGGAACTTCGCGCGCGACTGGCCGACAATGAAGACGAACGGAGCGTAGCTGTGAGCGCGCTCGCAGACTATCTCGCGGATGTGCATCGCTACCAGACGGAAGGCGGCGATGTGGCAGACCAGGTACAACCCGTCGTCGCCAGCAACGAACTCGCGCGCGGGGACCTGCTCGCCCGCTCCGCTTCGATTGACCAAGCACGCACCCTTTGGCAGGACGCAGCGACGCGCCTGCGTCCCTCCGCGGAACGACTGAATCCGGAGGCGATGACTTTGCTCGGACAACTCGATCTCCGCCTGGGCCGTGCTCAAGATGCACGTGCCTGGGCCGATAGAGTGCTGGGCACGACCTATCGGCACCCCACCTTCGCCGATCTTCAACAACGACTCGGCCCGACGCAGCAGGCGGGGGGAGCGGCCAGGCCATGATCAAGGGAAACACAAATGTCTGACACACAACCGAACGTCATTCCGGTCACGGTCAAGGTTTGGACCGAGGAGGGCGTGGTCAAATTTTCTTGCAATCCGGAACCGGTCCCGATCGACAAGGGCAATTGCGATGTCCTGATCACATTCACGCTGGACGGCACCGGCTTCAGTTTCAGCCCGACCAACGCCGTGGTGCCGGACAAGAAATCCAAGAGCGATTTCCCCGTCCCGTCGTGGACCATCAGCGACACCCTGGCGGCACTGTACGACCGCAACCACGCGGCCGCCCACGTGAAATACACCGTGAATGTGATCGACGCCCAAGGAAACCCCCACAGTCACGACCCCGAGATCCAGAACGGTGGCGGCATGGGCACCTGCGACGACGCCTGCTGACAGGCCTCAATCGGCATAGAGCGCCTTCACGACCTCTAGCCGTTCCAGCAGCGCGCGGCGCAACGCCGCGGGCTTGAGCACCTCGGACTGCGCGCCGAGGCGCAGCGCCTGCGCGGCGGCCTGTGGAATCGATTCGATCGGGGTCGTCATGCGCCGCGAGCCCTCCTTGCATGGCTCGCGGGCCAGCGAATCAGCAGGCCGCACGTTGCTACTCTGAAGTCACGCCGTCCAGATCCGACGGAAATCAATTGGGGCAGTCGCAACTGCGAGGCCCTGAGGGGACTCCTGGGCAGCCCTCAACGCCGAGAGCTGTCTCCGACCTTGCAGTGCGCGAGTTCGACCGCTATTCGTATAGACTGCCTCCGGCATTTACCTAACCGGAGATTTATATGTCGAATCTGGAACAGTTCGAGACCGCGCAAGACCAAGGCGTGAACGAAGAAGCTCGCGCCCCGATGCGAACGCTGACGGCCGAAGAACTCCACGAGATCGTCGGCGGCCCCGACATCCAGAACGGCGGTGCCATCGGTCTCACCGCCAGCACCGTCAGCACCGCCGGCTGACCTATCACGCGTAGAGCGCCAAGACGCTCTCCACGCGTTCGATGACGGCGCGGCGCAACGCCGCGGGCTTGAGCACCTCGGCCTGCGCGCCGAGGCGCAGCACCTGGGCGGCGGCGTGCGGGATCGATTCGATCGGGATCGTCACGCGCCGCCAGCCTTCTTCGTCCGGCTCGCCGGCCGACGCCTCCGCCGCCTGCACCACCGCCGCGCCGAGCTCGCGCAAGGCCTTCATGCCCGAGGGCGACACGCGCAGCTGCGCGGTGTCCGTGGCCAGCTCCTTCTCGAAGCGCTTCGTCGAGGCCAGCCACCAGGCGCCCAGGTCGAAATCCGCGGGGCGTTCGAAGCCCTCGCCGGTGACCTCGAGCTCGAGGATGCTGGACAGCCGGTAGGTACGCACGCCGCCCTTGTCCGAGGCCGCCACCTGCGCGGCCAGGTACCAGACGCCCGCCTTCAGTACCAGCCCCAGCGGATCGACGCGGCGCGACACCTCGCCCTTCCAGCTCTCGTAGCGCATCGCGATGCGGCGCTCGCTCCACACGGCCTGCGCGATCGCCGGCAGGTGATCGGTGGCCGACGGGCCGCGGTACCAGTCGATCGGGTCGAGGTGGAAGCGTGCGCTGACGCGGCGCGCGTCCTCGCGCCAGCCGTCCGGCAGCGCGGCCAGCAGCTTCAGCTGCGCCGAGGCCATCGCCTCGCCCAGGCCCAGCTCGGACGCCGGCCCGGGCAGGCCGCCCAGGAACATCGCCTGCGCTTCCGGGGCGGTCAGGCCGTCGACCTTGGTGCGCCAGCCCGCCTGCAGCTGGAAGCCGCCCAGGCGGCCGCGGTCCGCCCAGATGGGCACGCCGGCGGCGCTCAGCTCGTCGACGTCGCGATGGATGGTGCGCACCGAGACTTCCAGCGCCTCGGCCAGCGCCTGGGCGCTCATCCGGCCGCGGCCCTGCAGCAGCATCAGGAGCGAAAGCAGTCGGCTGGCACGCATGGAGGCCAGTCTGCCTCAAAAACATGACATGCGGTGGCATGGATTGATTGCGAGGATGCGGCCATCGTCCACGAAGGAGTCCTGCCATGACCATGACAACCGAAGTCGCCGAGGCGCTGTCGGTGCTCGAGCTGCGCCAGTACACGCTGCATCCGGGCCGCCGCGACGAGCTCATCGCGCTGTTCGAGCGCGAGTTCATCGAATCGCAGGAGGATCTCGGCATCCGCATCCTCGGCACCTTCCGCGACCTCGACGACCCCGACCGCTTCGTCTGGCTGCGCGGCTTCGCTGACATGGAGGCGCGCCCCGGGGCCCTGTCCGCGTTCTACTTCGGGCCCGTCTGGCAGGCGCACCGCAATGCCGCCAACGCCACGATGATCGACAGCGACAACGTGCTGCTGCTGCGCCCGCTGGGCTGCGACCAGGGCCTGCAGGCGGCGCTGCAGCCGCGGCCGGCGGCCGGCGCGGCGGTGCGCGCGGGCGGCGTCTTCACGATCACCATCTGTCCGCTGCGCAAGCCGGCCGACGACGCGCTCGTGCACGCGTTCGACCAGCACGTGCAACCCTGGTGGGTTGGCGTGGGCGGCGACCTGCTGGCCTGCTGGGTCAGCGAGACGGCGACCAACAACTTCCCGCGGCTGCCGGTGCGCGAGAACGAGCCCGTGATCGCGTGGCTGACCCGCTTCGACGACGAGGCCGCCGAGCGCCGCCACGCCACGCTGCTGCAGGCCTCCGGCTGCCTCGCGCGCCCGCAATGGTGGCAACACCTGTCCGGCCCGCCGACGCAGCTGCGCCTCGTCCCCACCGACCGATCGGCGCTGCGCCGCCGCCATTCCGAGGAAGGCTGACACCATGACCACCGACTACATCGGCCGCCCGCACGACTTCGACTTCCTGGTGGGCGGCACCTGGCACGTCGCCGACCGGCGCCTGCGCGAACGCCACGCCGGCTGCACGGAGTGGATCCACTTCGAGCACACCTGCAACGCCGTCACGATGATGGACGGCCGCATCTCCTCCGACGAGAACGTCTTCGCCAGCGCGGGCTTCACCGGCGTCACGTTCCGCACGCTGGACACCACCACGCAGCAGTGGGCCATCTACTGGATCAGCAGCCGCGACGGCAGGCTGCAGCCGCCGGTGCATGGCGGCTGGAACGGCGACCGCGGCGTGTTCCACGGCGACGACGTCGACGATGGCCGTCCCGTGCGCGTGCGTTTCCTGTGGGAGCGCCTGGGGCCCGACCAGGCGCGCTGGTCGCAGGACTTCGCCCTGGCCGGCCAGGACGGCGCATCCGACGGCGGCTGGGAGACGAACTGGGTGATGGAGCTGCAGCGCGTCAGGGACTGACCGCGTCGACGGCGGCCGGGAGCGCCACCGGCCGCGCGGCATCGACGAAGTTCGACGGCACGAGCCGGTCGCGCAGCACCATGAACGGCGCTTCCACCAGCTTGTACAGCAGGCCGCCCGCGGCCACGCAGGCCACCGTGATGATCGCCAGCCGCGTGCCGTCCGACACCGCCAGCGGCCCGAGCTGCCGGCCGAGGAAGTACGCGAGCGGCTTGTGCGACAGGTACGTGGAATACGACCACAGCGCCAGCGACTGCGCGCCGGGGATGCGCCAGTGCAGCGCCCGCGCCGTCGGGCTGAGGGCGGCCATCACGAGGACGGCGAAGGCCCAGGCGATCAGCGAGTAGCCGAAGGCGGTCATGAAGAAGCCCCAGCCTGCAGCGCCGAAGTAGTAGAACTTGTACGCCAGCGTCATCATCAGGACGACCGCCGCCGCGCCGGTCGCGCTGAGCAGGCCGCCGCGGGCCATCAGGCGCTCCCAGGCCGGGCGATGGAAGTTCTTCAGCATCGCCACCGCCACGCCGGGGATGAACTCGTCGAAGCGGCACAGCGTGCTGTAGTAGATCCACGCCATGTAGCCGTCGCCGCGGCCGTCGGCCGGTTGGCCGTACCTCTGCCAGAGCACGCATCGCGCGGTGATGCCGACGGCCACGAGCGCGGCCATCAGCGCCCACCCGTGCGCGCGCGTGAGCGCCACGCGTCCGCGCGCGAGCCAGGCGCCGGCGGCCAGGATCGCCGGCAGCACCAGGTAGAACTGTTCCTCGACGCACAGCGACCAGGCATGCGAGAACGCCGTGCCGGGTTGCAGGCCGATGTTCTGCGTGAACGTGAGGAAGCGCCACCACGGCGGCGGCGTCCGTCCGCCGAGCGCCGTGGGGAACAGGACGAAGGCGGCGAGCACCAGCCAGAACACCGGCAGCGTGCGCAACGCGCGACGCGCGTAGAAGCGCGGCACCGACAGCGCCTGCCCGCGCGCCAGCCCCGCGAACAGCTGGTTGGCGATCAGGTAGCCGCTCAGCACGAAGAACAGGTCGACGCCGGCCCAGCCGATGTCGCCGAGCCACCCGAAGGTGGCCGTGCCGCTCACGAAGATGGCGTAGTGGTACATGAACACCAGCGCGATGGCGCTGGCGCGCAGGGTGTCGAGGCCGGGATTGCGCGAGGGCGATGTGGTCATGGCAGGTTCGTGGGGCCGCGGCGAAAAAGATTCCGTCGACTCAACGATATTTCTCGACGAGGCGCACGACGGTGCGCCAGTTGCGGGTGGTCGCGGGCTCGCCGAGATGCCGCTCGAGCCAGGCGTTCGGCGACCCGCCCGACTTGCCGACCCAGCGGCTGACGCTCAGCACATGGGTGTCGTCCGAGCGCAGCAGCTCCAGGTCGCCGCGCGGCGTCACCAGCGGCAGCGCCGGCAGCGGCCGGCGCGGCGCGCCCAGGAAGGTGATGCAGCACGCGTCGCGGCCGTCGGCCACCTGGCCGGCGAACGGGCCGCTGGCCACCAGCGCCTCGAGCTCGGCGACGGCGCGCACGAACATCGGCTCGCGCAGGCCGCAGCTCTCGCGCATGCGCTCGGCCGCGCGTGACGCCAGCGCGCGCGGGCGGGCGCCGGGCGGGATCGCGAAGACCAGCGTGCCGTTGACCTGGAACGACGCCGCGCTCGTGGCGCCGGCGTCCAGAAAGGCCGCCTCCAGCTGGTCGCGCGTCGGGCTCCCGGGCCGGCCGAGATTGACGTTGCGCAGGAACGCCGCGTAGCGCGCGCCGGTCAAAGGACGACCCTCCGCCTGCCGGCTGCGGTGCGAGCGCCTTCGGGCGGCCGTGCGTCGCTCATGAGGCAACCCTTCGCCTGCCGGCTGCCGGCTGCGGTGCGAGCGCCTTCGGGCGGCCGTGCGTCGCTCATGTCCGTGCGTCGAACGCGGCCAGCGCGCTCACGTACTGCGGCTCGTCCAGGATGGAGTTGTGGTCGGCCGGCACCACCACGGTCGTCACCTGGCCGGGCGGGAAGCGGGCGCGCAACGCCTCCGTGCTGGACGCGGGGATCAGCTCGTCATGTTCGGCGCGCAGGATCAGCACCGGCGCGGTGATCTTCGGCACGTAGCGCCACGTCTCGTACTTGTCGATCAGCAGCCAGCTGACCGGAAAGATGGGGAACTGCCGCTGGGCGATGCCGACGATGCTGTCGTAGGGCGTCACCAGCACCAGCCTGGCCACCGGCCGCACGCTGGCCAGCCGCGCGGCCACGCCGCTGCCCAGGCTGCGTCCGATGACGACGACGTCCGGGTGGCGCGCATGCACCTCGTCGAACAGGCCCTGCGCGTCGAGCGCGATGTCGGCCTCGGTCGGCTCGCCCGCGCTGCCGCCGTAGCCGCGGTAGTGCAGCATGACGATCTCGCGGCCGGGGAAGGCGGCCATCAGCGGCGCGACGCTGCTCGACACGTCCTCGCCGTTGCCGCCGAAGTACAGCACCGCGCCCGGCCCGGCATGCGGCCGCACGGTCAGCTGCAGCAGCGTGTCGCCGCGCTTGTAGGTGCCCGCCATCTCGGTCGGCCCGAGACGGCGCGGCGTCGGGAAGTACTGGAACGAGCGCTGCGTCATGTACAGCACGATGCAGAAGCCGGCATAGGCGACGGCCACGAGGGTCAGGATCAGGGTCAGCATGCGTCGCATCGGATGGGGAGCGGCCTCGACGGCCGCATTGTCGGCGAAGCGCGTGCCCGCGGCCGAGCCTGCACGGCCGCGGCGCGTGACAACGGCGCGACGCGTTGCTCCATCCTGGCACACGCGCGCCGTGACACGGCGCCACATCCCGCGCCCGGCCCGGTCCGTTCCTCGGTGTTTACGTTGACGGCGCGACACCCGCGCCGACTTTGCGGCCCGCAGCAGCAAGCTGGCACGCGACTCGCAATCAGCACGTCCGGCAGTGCCCCTCGCGCGGTGCGTCGAGCACCGCTGCACTGGGATTTCCCTCCGCCTCACATCAGGAGACTCGCAATGGACATGCTCGAACCCGGCCGCTTCGGCTTCGCCGTCAACTTCAAGAAGCGCTACGGCAACTACATCGGCGGCGAATGGGTGCCGCCCGTCAACGGTCAGTACTTCGAGAACATCACGCCGGTCACCGGCCGCGTGTTCTGCGAGGTGCCGCGCTCCACGGCCGAGGACGTCGAGCGCGCGCTCGATGCCGCCCACGCGGCCAAGACCGCCTGGGGCAAGGTCTCGCCCGCGGAGCGCGCCAACATCCTCAACAAGGTGGCCGACCGCATGGAGGCCAACCTCGAGCTGATCGCCACGGCCGAGACCTGGGACAACGGCAAGCCGATCCGCGAGACGATGGCCGCCGACATCCCGCTGGCGATCGACCACTTCCGCTACTTCGCCGGCTGCGTGCGCGGCCAGGAAGGCGGCATCAGCGAGATCGACGAGACGACCTACGCGTACCACTTCCATGAGCCGCTGGGCGTCGTCGGCCAGATCATCCCGTGGAACTTCCCCATCCTGATGGCGGTGTGGAAGCTGGCGCCCGCGCTGGCCGCCGGCAACTGCGTCGTCCTCAAGCCCGCCGAGCAGACCCCCGTGTCGATCCTCGTGCTGATGGAGCTCATCGGCGACCTGCTGCCCAAGGGCGTCGTCAACGTCGTCAACGGCTTCGGCCTGGAGTGCGGCAAGCCGCTGGCGTCGAACAAGCGCATCGCCAAGATCGCCTTCACCGGCGAAACCACCACCGGCCGGCTGATCATGCAGTACGCCAGCCAGAACCTGATCCCGGTGACGCTGGAGCTCGGCGGCAAGTCGCCCAACATCTTCTTCGCCGACGTGGCCAGCAAGGACGACGCCTTCTTCGACAAGGCGCTGGAGGGCTTCGCGATGTTCGCGCTGAACCAGGGCGAGGTCTGCACCTGCCCGTCGCGCGTGCTGGTGCAGGAGTCGATCTACGAGCAGTTCATCGAGCGCGCCGTCAAGCGCGTGGCAGCCATCAAGCAGGGCAATCCGCTGGAGATGTCGACGATGATCGGCGCCCAGGCGTCCAGCGAGCAGCTCGAGAAGATCCTCAGCTACCTGGACCTCGGCAAGCAGGAAGGCGCGCAATGCCTGATCGGTGGCGAGCGCAACCTGTTCAAGGACGACCTCGAGGGCGGCTTCTACGTCAAGCCCACCGTCTTCAAGGGCCACAACAAGATGCGCATCTTCCAGGAGGAGATCTTCGGCCCGGTGGTGTCCGTCACCACCTTCAAGGACGAGGAGGAGGCCCTCGCGATCGCCAACGACACGCTGTATGGTCTCGGCGCCGGCGTCTGGTCGCGCGACATGAACACCGCCTTCCGCATGGGACGCGGCATCCAGGCCGGCCGCGTGTGGACGAACTGCTATCACGCCTACCCCGCGCACGCGGCGTTCGGCGGCTACAAGCAGTCGGGCATCGGTCGCGAGAACCACAAGATGATGCTCGACCACTACCAGCAGACCAAGAACCTGCTCGTGAGCTACAGCGACAAGGCGCTCGGGTTCTTTTGACCCCCACGCTCGCTGTCCCCTCGAGGGGAGGCTTCGCGCCCGCTCCCTGCCCCCGAAGGGGCCGGCCGCGAGCGGCCCGGCGGAGCCGGTTCCGCCGCCCCTTGACCTCCGCCGCCGACGTGCAAGCGCCGGCGGCGGCTCTGTTACGTGCTTGTGCGATGGAGGTTCCGCGATGGGACAGACTTCACTCGACCTGCCCGCCCAGGTGGTCGCCACGGACGCCGCGCTGGCGCTGATCGACGGATTGAAGGCCCGCCACGGCGCGCTGATGTTCCACCAGTCGGGCGGCTGCTGCGACGGCAGCGCGCCGATGTGCTTCGCGCAGGGCGACCTGCTTCTGGGCGACGGCGACGTCCACCTCGGCGACATCGGCGGCGTGCCCTTCCACATCAGCGCGTCGCAGTTCGCCTACTGGTGCCACACGCAGCTGATCATCGACGTCGTCGAGGGCCGCGGTGGCATGTTCTCGCTCGAGGGGCCGACGGGCCGGCGCTTCCTGACGCGCTCGCGCTTCTACGAGGACGCCGAGTGGGCCGCGCTGCGCGCCGCCGGCAAGGTGCCGGACTGAGCGTTGTTCCGCTGTCGGGCAGGCGCCGTCCTGCGCGCAGAGCCGCCACGTCGCGCGCTCGTTCGGCCACAAGTACCGCCCGCCGCGTCGCGTGTGGCTCGCCGCCGCGATCGTGTTCGGCGTGATGCTGGCGATCGGCTTCGCCGGCGAGCGACTGCGCCTGGACTGACGCGCGTCGGCCCGAACGGGGCCAGAATGGGGGCATGAACCCCTCAGCGCCGCTTCCGCTGTTCGCCGCCGCGTCCGCCGCGTCGCGCGAGGACGCGCACGAGGAGCCGCCGCACGGCGACCTGGTCACCGTCACCCGCGTGTTCAATGCGCTGGAAGCCGAGATGCTGCGCGGCTGCCTGGAAGCCGAGGGCATACCCGCCACGCTCGGCGACGTCCAGACGGTGCAGACCGACACGCTGCTGACCGTCGCGATGGGCGGCGTCCGCGTGATGGTGCCCGCGCCGTTCGCCGACGCGGCCCGGCAGACGGTGCAGGCGTTCGAGCGCGGGGCGCTGGCCATCGACGAGCTGCCGCCCGATGCCGAGGCGCCGTTCCCCGTGGCCGACGCCGACCCGGCTGCGCCGCTGCGCCTGTCGCGCGCGGCCTGGATCGTCCTGGCCATCGTCGTGGTGGCGGTCGTCGTCTTCTGACCTATCCGGGGGATGGCGGCGCCGGCGGGCGCGGGCGGATGCTCGCGGGACCGGGGTTTGCCGCAAGCCCAGTGGCCGCCGCGCGGCCGAGGAGTACCCATGAACCCGCTCGTCAATCGCCACGATGCCGCCGCCGACATCGGCCGGCCGCCGCCGGCCGACGCCCCGATGCAGGTGCTGCCCTGGGCCGAGGACTCCACGCGGTCGATCGGCGCCGAGGACGCCGCCACCCGCTACCAGGGCGACCTGTTCCTGCCGGGCTGGCTGCGGATCGAACTGCAGCCCACGGCGGAGCAAGGCCCCGGCGGCTAGTCGAGGCCCCGGCCTTCGCGGCGCTGCGCGCGCGCCCGCGTCGGCGTCACTTGCGGGCGATCGCCTCGACCTGGATCCGCAGGTCGACGGCCATGCTGAAGCCGTAGGCCTTGCCGGCGTCCATGCCGAACTGCTCGCGGTCGATCGTGGCGTAGATGTCGGCGCCGCAGTCCTCGCGCTTGAACATCGGATGCGGGATGCACTTGAACTTCTTGATGTCGAGCGTGACCGGGTTGGTCTTGCCGTGCATCTCCAGCGTGCCGACCGCCTTGGTCGGCGCTCCGTCGGCAAAACCTTCCAGCGTGCCCTTGAAGTGCGCCTTCGGGTACTTGTCGGCCTCGAACAGCTCCTTGCCCTTGGCCACCTTGTCGAGGGCGGGCAGGCCGAAGTTGACGCTCTTCATGTCGACGACGATGTCGACGGTGCCGGTGCCGGCGTCGCGGTCCATCGTGACGCTGCCGGTGGTGTGATCGAACTTGCCGCGCCACGTCGAGATGCCCATGTGGTCGGCCTCGAAGCTCGGGAAGGTGTGCATCGGATCGATGTCGTAGGTGACCGGCGCAGCCTGGGCGGCGGTGGCGGCGAACAGGGCGGCGGCAGCGAAACGGGACAGGGTGTTCATCGGGGTTCTCCGGTGGTCGGCTCTGATGGGGGGTGACTGTAATGGCAGGGCGCCATACCCCCACGACGCGCGAGCCGCCTGCGTTTCGACAAGCGGCCGATCGAAAGCTCGGCGGGGCCGCTCTCTATCGCAGGACCGCACTTTTCGCCGATGATGCGACGGCCGCCACCGCCAGGCCTCGAGGGATCCGCCCATGCTCACCGCCGTGCTCGTCATCGTCGTCGTCATCGTCGCCCTGCTCGCCTACGCCGCCACGCGGCCGGACAGCTTCCGCATCGAACGGTCGATCCGGATCGGTGCCCCCATCGTCCAGGTCGCCGCGCTGATCGACGACTTCCACGAATGGAGCAAGTGGTCGCCGTGGGAGCACATCGACCCGACGATGCAGCGCCGGTACAGCGGCGCCGAGGCCGGCGTGGGGGCGGTCTACGAGTGGGAGGGCAGCGGCAAGGTGGGGACCGGACGCATGGAGATCACGGAGATGCGCTCGGGTTCGGAGCGCGGCCTCATCTCGATCAAGCTCGATTTCCTCAAGCCCTTCAAGGCCAGCAACACCGCCGAGTTCCTGATGAAGCCCACCGACTCGGGCACCGACCTCAGCTGGGCGATGTTCGGCCCCAGTCCGTTCATGTCCAAGCTGATGGGAGTGTTCATGGACATGGACAAGATGGTGGGCAGGGACTTCGAGGCGGGATTGCAGGCGCTGAAGAACAGCGCGGAGCAGGGGGCGAAGGCGGCCTGAATCCGCCGCCGGAAACGAAAACGCCGACGGGCGCAGGCCGGTCGGCGTTGTCGCAGGCGCAGCGCGCGGTCAGATGACCGTCGATTCGTCGCGCGACTTCAGCATCTTGTGCAGGATCGGCGTGACCACCAGCAGCAGCACGCCGGCGCCGATGGCGGCGAGGTACAGGAACTTGTACGGCGCGATGCCGGTCCCGGCCATGATCTTGCCCAGCGTGCCGGCCAGGTAGTTGCCGGCGGCGTTGGACAGCATCCACACGCCCATCAGCAGGGCCGCCACGCGGGCGGGTGCGGCTCGCGACGTGAGCGCGAGGCCCACCGGCGACAACATGAGCTCGCCCACGGTCTGGATCAAGTAGGCGTAGAACAGCCACATCGGACTCACGGGGCCGGTGGCGTCTGCCAGGACCTTCGCGCGGTCCATGAGCACGAAGCTCAGTCCCAGCACGATCAGGCCGAGGCCCTGCTTGGCGGAGTCGGGCAACGGGTAGCGCGAGCGGTTCATCCACGACCACATGAAGGCGAACAGCGGGCCCAGCACGAGGATGGCGGCGGAATTGATGGTCTGGAACCAGCTGGCCGGCACCTCGAAGCCCCACAGCGTGCGCTGGGTCTGCTGGTCGGCGAACAGGTTCATCGATCCGCCCGCCTGCTCGAAGCCCATCCAGAAGAAGACCGAGAACAGCGTGACCACGCAGATCGCGACGATGCGCTTCCATTCGGCGGCCGTCAGCTTGTCGCCGCCGACCGTCTTGCCGCCGATCATGCGCGGCAACAGGATGGCCGCCCCGATCGCGACGAGCGCCAGGACGATCTTCACGACGCCCGGCAGGGCGCTGACGATCGGGCCGACGAACAACCCGGCGAACACGACACCGATGGAGCCCAGGCACCACAGCACGATGACGGGGACGTTGTTCCAGCCGATGGGGGCCTGCCCCTCGCGCAATCCCGCCCGCCCGATCACGCCCTGGAACGAAAGCAGGGTGACGACGCCGATGGCCATGCCCACGCCGGCGGACGCGAAGCCGTAGTGCCAGCCCACCTTCTCGCCCAGCGTGCCGCAGACCAGCGGCGCCAGCATCGCGCCCAGGTTGATGCCCATGTAGAAGATGCTGTAGCCGCCGTCGCGGCGCGGGTCGTTCGCACCGTCGTACAGCTCCCCCACCATCGAGCTCGTGTTCGCCTTGAAGAAGCCGTTGCCCACGATCAGCAGGCCGAGCGCCACGTGCAGCATCGACGGCACCGCCATCGCGAAGTGCCCCAGCATCATCACCGCGCCGCCGATGACGGCCGCCAGGCGCATGCCCAGCCAGCGGTCGGCGATCCAGCCGCCGATCATCGGCGTCACGTAGACCAGGCCGGCGTAGATGCCCAGCACCTCGTTGGCGTCGGTGTCCTTGTAGCCGAGCTGCTTGACCAGATACAGCACGAGGATCCCTCGCATGCCGTAGAAGCTGAAACGCTCCCACATCTCGGTGAAGAAGATGACGGCGAGGCCGCGCGGTTGCCAGGGCTTGGGTGCCGCCTCAGGCACGCTGCCGGCAGGCGGATTTGCAACGATGGTGTTCAAGTCGATTCCCGGGATCACGGATTGGGAACGCCACGTCGGGGCCTTTTGAGCGTCGCGTGGCGGAATCAGGCATTGTCCCAAATCACCGGCAGGCCGCCTTTGGGGCTTGCCCGGGCACGGGCATGCCGCCTGCCGAGCCGGCGGCCGCCCTCGTCGAGCGTAACGCGCCGCAAGATGGCCGCTTCGAAGAACAAGTCCCGCCAACCGACATTCAATTCACCCATGCAGCGCCGTACCGCACTCCGCAAGCTCGCCGACGGACTCGTCCTTGCTGTCGGGCATTCGACTTGCCGAGCCGCGGAGGGCGCCCCTGCCTCGCCAGGGCCTGCGTCCGGAATGCCCATGCCCCCGCCCTCGCCCACCACCTTCACCTGCGACCTGTCCGCGCCGGCCCGGCCGCTGCGCCATCCGTGGCGCCACTGCGTGGGCAGCTGCCACGCGCCCACCGCGCTGCGCGCCGACTGGCAGCAGCAGCTCACGCGCGCGCACCGCGAGCTCGGCTTCCGCCACGTGCGCTTCCACGGCCTGCTCAGCGACGACATGGGCACGCTGGTGAACCAGGACAACCAGTTCCTGTTCTCGTTCTTCAACATCGACCGCGTGTTCGACTTCCTGCTGTCGCTGGGCATGCGGCCGCTGGTCGAGCTGTCGTTCATGCCGGCCACGCTGTCCTCCGACGGCAACAGCGTCTTCCACTACCGCGCCAACGTCACGCCGCCGCGCCGCATGGCCGACTGGCAGCTGCTGATGACGAAGCTGGTGGGCCACTGGGTCGAGCGCTATGGCGTCGACGAGGTGGCGCAGTGGCCGCTGGAGGTGTGGAACGAGCCCAACCTGGTGGCGTTCTGGACCGGCGGCCAGGCGAAGTACTTCGAGTTCTTCAAGGCGACCTGGACGGCCGTCAAGGCGATCTCGCCGCGGCTGCAGGTGGGCGGTCCGGCCACGGCGGCCAACGAATGGCTGGCGGACTTCGACAAGTTCTGCGCCGCCAACGCCTGCCCGCCCGACTTCATCAGCACGCACTACTACCCGACGGACGCGTTCGGCTCGGTCCTCACCGACACCGTCTCGCAGCTGGCCGACGCGCCGATGGGCGTCATGCGCGACCGCGCACGCGACGCGCGCGCGGTCGCGGGCGCGAGGGCGTTGTACTACACCGAGTGGAACATCACGTCGAACCCGCGCGACCCGATGCACGACGGCCCGTTCTGCGCGGCGCTCGCCGCAAACTTCATGCTGGGCGTGGACGACCTGGTGGACGGCTACAGCTGGTGGACATTCACCGACATCTTCGAGGAGAACTACTTCCCCAGCATCCCGTACCACGGCGGCTTCGGGCTGATGAACCTGTACGGCGTGCCCAAGCCCGCGTACCGCGGCTTCCAGCTCGTCGACCGGCTCGGCACGCGGCGGTGGCCGGTGGCCGGGGCGCATCCGACGCTGCAGATGCACGTCGGCGCGCCCGACGACGACGCGGTCACCAACGTGCTGCTGATCAACGTCGCGATGCCGCGCCATCCGATCGCCGGCGAGCTCGTCACCGTGCGCCTGGCGGGCATGCAGGGCCGCCGGCCGCGCACAGCGACGATCACGCGCATCGACGACACCCACGCCAACCCGAAGGCCGAGTGGCTGCGCCTGGGCAGCCCGGAGTATCCGCATCCGCGCCAGGTCGACGCGCTGGAGACGGCCTCCGCGCTGGTGCCCGAGCCCATCGCCATCGCGGCCGAGCCGGGCGCGATCCGCGAGGTCAACTTCACGCTGCCGATGCCGGCCGACGCGATGGCGCTGGTGCGCATCGAGTGGGAGGCGGCATGAGCCCGCACGGCCGCCCGGAGGGTACATGGACCGCGCCGTGCAGCGCGGAGCTCGCCTCATGAGCTCGACGCCCGACCCACGCGATCTCGGCGTCGACCCCCGCATCGCCCGGCACGCCGTGCAGCACGGCTTCACGCGGCGCGAGGCGATCGCGCGCGACGCGATGCTGGGCGACCTGCAGCGCGAGTCCTTCGGCTACTTCGTGCACGAGGTCAACGAGGCCAACGGCCTGGTGCTGGACAAGACCGCGCCGCAGTGGCCCGCCAGCGTCGCGGCGATCGGCATGGCGCTCACGTGCTATCCCGTGGGCGTGCAGCGCGGCCTGATGACGCGCGACAAGGCACTGCAGCGCTCGCTGGTGACGCTGCGCTTCCTGCTCGCGGGCGAACAGGGCGAGTCGCCGACCGCCATGGGCCATCGCGGCTTCTTCTATCACTTCCTCGACATGGCCACGGGACGCCGCGCGTGGCAGTGCGAGCTGTCGACGATCGACACGGCGCTGCTGATGGCGGGCGTGCTGGCCGCGGCCGCGTACTTCCGCGAGCCGGCGGACGACGAGGTCGAACTGCGGCGGCTGGCCACCGCGTTGTATGAGCGCGTCGAGTGGGACTGGATGCTCGGCGAGCGCGGCACGATCTGCCACGGCTGGAAGCCCGAGACCGGCATGCTGCCCTGGCATTGGGAAGGCTACGACGAGGCGCTGGTGCTGTACCTGCTGGCGCTCGGCTCGCCGACGCATCCGGTGCCGGCCTCGTCGTACGACGCCTGGTGCAGCACGTACGCGTGGCAGGAGGCCGAGGGCATCGCGTACCTGCATGCGGGCCCGCTGTTCATCCATCAGATGTCCCAGCTGTGGATCGATTTCCGCGGGCTGCAGGACGAGTTCATGCGCGCCCACGGCAGCGACTACTTCGCCAACAGCCGCGCCGCCGTGCAGGTGCAGCAGCGCTACGCGATCCGCAATCCGCGCCGCCATGCGATGTACGGCGAGTTCTGCTGGGGCGTCACCGCCAGCGACGGCCCCGGCACGCAGCACTGGCACGGGCCGGGCGAGCCGCCTTTCTTCGACTATGTCGCGCGCGGCGTGCCCGACGGCCCCGACGACGGCACGCTGGCGCCGTGGGCGGTCGTGGCGTCGCTGCCGTTCGCTCCGGACATCGTGCTGCCCACCATCGCGAACTACCGCCACATCCAGCTGCACGTGGCCAACCCGTATGGCTTCAAGGCCTCGTTCAATCCGAGCTACCCCACCGACCGCAAGCACGCGGTGGGCTGGGTCTCGCCGTTCCACTTCGGCATCAACGAGGGCCCGACCGTCGTGATGATCGAGAACCATCGCACCGGCATGCCGTGGAAGCTGATGCACTGCTGCGCGCCGCTGGTGGCGGGCCTGCGCCGCGCCGGCTTCAGCGGCGGCTGGCTCGACGCGATCCCGCACGCGGCCGACGCCGCACCGGCCGCGCCGCTGCCGGCGCCCGAGCCGTACGACCCGCCGACGCCGCCGGGCGAGACGGCGCTCTCGCAGGGACCGGCGGGCGCGAACAAGGCGTCTTGAGAAGAGGGGCGACGACCCGACGGGTCCGGCCTCTCCTCATGGCGCCGCCGGAGCGCGCTCACCGGCGAGGCGGCGGCCGGCGACATGACGCGAGGGCCGGACCCGGAACGCCAGCCAACGATCGGAGTCAGTCCGATTCGTAGACCAGGATCGCCGCGGCGAGGTCTTCCAGCGCGGTGCCCACCGACTTGAACACGGTGCGCGCGGCCGGGTCGCGTGCGGGCGGCGGCGCGGCGCAGAGATCGGCCAGCGTGCCGCGCACGTCCTCGCGCCCGAGCACGCCCGACGCGATCGGATGCAGCAGGTCGCCGGCCTTGGCGAGCGCCTCGGCGGTGTCGATCCACACGCCGGCGCCGGCGAAGCAGGCGTCGTCGGCCTCGCGCATCGCGGGCGTGAAGCCGCCGATGAGGTCGAGATGCGAGCCGGGCGCGAGCCACTCGCCGCGGATCAACGGCTCGGTCGCGAGCGTGGCGCAGCTGACGACGTCCGCGTCGCCGACCGCGGACGCGAGATCCGCGACGGCGCGCGCCGGATGGCCGTCGGCGGCGAGCGTCGCGGCCAGCCGCGCGGCCGCCGCGGGGTCGCGGCTCCAGACCATCACGTCGTCGATCGCGCGCACCGCGCGGTACGCGGGCGCGAGCAGGCTGCCGACGCGCCCCGCGCCCACGATCAGCTGGCGCCGCGCGTCCTCGCGCGCGAGGCGCGACGCGGCCAGCGCCGAGGCGGCCGCGGTGCGGCGCGCCGTGAGCTCGCCCCCGTCGATCAGCGCGAGCGGCGCGCCGGTCGTCGCGTCGAACAGCTGGTAGGTGGCGAACAGGCCCGGCAGCCCGCGCGCCGCGTTGCCGGGCGCGACGTTGACCACCTTGAGCCCGAAGTAGCGTCCCGGACGCCACGCCGGCATCACGAGCGCGGTCATGGCGTCGCCGACCGCGTGCACGTGGCGCGCAGGCACCTCGCAGCCCTCGACGAACTGGCGCTCGAGCGCGGCGATCAGCGCCGGGAAGCCGAGACGGCGCGCGGTGGACTCGAGGTCGAACTGCCTCATCGCGCGCGTTCGGCGGCCCGCAGGCCATGCAGGCCGAAGATGGATTGCAGCATCTCGTCGTCCCAGGCGCAGGACGTGTCCTCGGCGTCGACGAGGCGCTCGCCGCGCTCGATGAGGTGGCCCAGCCGCGTGGCGATCAGCGCCGTGGCGAGGTTCAGCGCCTGCATCGACGAGGCGCCGCAGACGTCCGGGTAGCGCGCATCCACGCCCTGCAGTTCGGCCGCACAGGCCCAGGTGCCGTCGTCCACCGGGTAGGGCAGGCCGACGCGGGCGACGATGCGCTCGCTCCGGCCATCCGGCTGCAGCCAGATCAGTTGTTCGATGGCGATGTAGTTCGGCTCGGTGGTGCGCATGCGGGGTCCGGTTCGGGCAAGTCTGCACGAGGAACTCGACTTTGACCCTTCTGGATTACGCGGTTTCGACATGCCACCACGACGGCAGCAGCCGCCGCACGTCGGCCCGCCGGAAGCGGTCGTCGATCAGGTGGACGACGCCTTCGTCGCTGGTGGTGCGGATCACGCGCCCCGCCGCCTGCACCACCTTCTGCAGGCCGGGAAACAGGTAGGTGTAGTCGTGGCCGGCGCCGAACAGCGTCTCCAGCCGCGCCTTCATCTGCTCGTTGACCGGGTTGACCTGCGGCAGGCCCAGCGTCGCGATGAAGGCGCCGATCAGCCGTTCGCCGGGCAGGTCGACCGCCTCGGCGAACGCGCCGCCCAGCACCGCGAAGCCGATGCCGCGGCCACCCGCCTGGAAGCGCGCGAGGAAGTCCGCGCGTGCGCCTTCGGTCATCTGCCGCGCCTGCGTCCACACCGGCACCTCGGGGTGCAGCGCCTGGAACAGGCCGGCCACCTGCTCGAGGTAGTCGAAGCTGCTCAAGAACGCGAGGTAGTTGCCGGGCGCGGCGGCGAACTGGCGCGCCATCAGCTCGACGATCGGCGCCAGCGACGCGGGCCGGTGCGCGAAGCGCGTCGACAGCGGCGTCACCTGCACGCGCAGCTGTGCGGCGTCGAACGGCGAGGCGACGTCCACCCAGGCCGTGTCGGGTGGCAGCCCGAGCAGGTCGGCGTGGAAGTGCATCGGCGTGAGCGTGGCCGAGAACAGCGTCGTGGTGCGCGCCCCCAGGAAGCGCGGCTTCAGGAACGAGGCCGGCACGAGGTTGCGCAGGCACAGCGTGGCGTCGCGCTGCGCCGCGTCGGCGATCGTCACGTCGAACAGCGAGTGCGGGCCGAAGGACTCGGCCAGGCGCGTGAAGTGCAGCGTGTCGAACCAGAACTGCAGCAGCTCGGGCGGCACGTCCTCGGGGTGGGCGGCGGCGTGGTCGCCGATCGCCGAATTGAGGTTCTGCAGCGCCGTGAGAAGCCCTTGCGGCAGCTCCTCGTTCACCGCATAAGGCTCGAGCTGCCGGCCGACGATCTCGTTGCATGCGCGCGCCAGCCGCTTGAGCGCGGGCGCGACCGCGGCCGGCGCGCGCGGGCGCACGCCGTCGAGCGCGGCGCGCGAGAGCGTCGCCGAATACATCTCGCGCGCCCGCGGCACCAGGTTGTGCGCCTCGTCGACCAGCACGCCGACGCGCCATTCCTCCGCATGCGCGAGGCCGTGCAGCATGCCGCCGAGGTCGAAGTAGTAGTTGTAGTCGCCCACCACGACGTCGGCCCAGCGCACCATCTCCTGCGCCAGGTAGTACGGGCAGACCTCGTGCTCCAGCGCGATCGCGCGCAGGCCCGCGCGATCGAGCCGCGGCGCGGCCCCGGGCGTGGTGCCCACCGCGGCCTGGCGCGCGGCGGGCAGGCGGTCGTAGAAGCCCTTGGCGAGCGGACACGACTCGCCGTGGCAGGCCTTGGCCGGATGCTCGCAGGCCTTCTCGCGCGCCACCAGTTCGATCACGCGCAGCGGCGTGCCCCCGGTCGGCGGCGCGCCGCTGCCGGCGTCCGGAGCGGGCACGCGGCCCTGCCGCGGAGCGGACGATCGCGGCGGCCGCATGCCCTCGCACCCCGATGGACGATCGCCTGCCACCGGGTCGTCCGTCGCGTCGGCGGTCTCCGGCTGCGCGCGGTGCGGCGCCGTGATCGTGCGCAGCGCCTCCAGCGCCAGCGCGCGGCCCGGCGTCTTGGCGGCGAGGAAGTAGAGCTTGTCGAGCTTCTGGCGCGGCATGGCCTTCAACTGCGGGAACAGCGTGCCCACCGTCTTGCCGATGCCCGTGGGCGCCTGCGCCAGCAGCGTGCGGCCCAGGATCGCTGCCTTGTAGACGTTCTCCGCCAGCTCGCGCTGGCCGGTGCGGAAGTGCGCGTAGGGAAACGGCAGTGAGGTCAGCGCGGCGTCGCGCGCGCTGCGATGCGCCGCCTCCTGCGCCGACCAGGCGAGGAAGCGGTCGCACTGCAGCTCGAGGAAGGCGCGCAGCTCGTCGGCGGTGCAGGTCTCGACCAGCAGCGTCTCGTCCTGCGACGTGACGTCGTAGTAGACGAGCGCGACGTCCAGCCTGGCCAGGCCGCGCTCCGCGCACAGCAGCGCGCCATAGCACTTCGCCTGGGCCCAGTGCAGCGAGCGCCGGTTCTGCGGCATCGCCTGCAGGTCACCGCGGTAGGTCTTGACCTCCTCCAGCCGGCCGGCGCCGGGGTCGAAGCCGTCGGCGCGGCCGCGTACCGTCAGCCCGCGGACCTCGCCCGTGAGCCAGACCTCCGCCTCGTAGTCCTCGCCCCGCCTCGAGGCGACCATGGCATGGCCCGCCATGCCCTCCAGCGCGGTGGCCGAGGGCGTGAAGCGCAAGTCGAGATCCCCTTGCTTTGCCGTGAACTCGCAAAGGGTGCGGACGGCGACCGTGTATGTCATTCACTGTCTATTTTCCCATGTCCGTGCTCGGTCATGCAGGCTTTCGCAACGCCGCCATGGTATGGCCGGTAACCCGCTGAAGCGTTCCAATTCAACGCATTGGTACCAATGTGGTATTGAAAAGTTCGGTAGCGCTTTCACGGTCGAGCGCGCTAGCGCATCTCCTGCGAAATGCCTCCCCCTAGATCGTCGGAAACGGAGGGTCGTTCGGCCCCTCTTACATTCATAGAACAAATTGGTGGATCGTTACTGGTCATGTACTGGTTTCACCTATCCGGGCAGACCCGTGCGGCGGCCGAGACTGCGCGAACCGGCCACCGTTTCCGGCGGACCGGCCCACAACGAGGAGAGCCCGACATGTCCCAAACCCATGCCCCCGGCGCCGATCGGCGCAAACGACTCGAGCGACTGGCCCTGCTGTCGGCCGCGGTCGCCGGCACCACCCTGGCCTCGGCCAGCGCTCACGCCGCGGTCAGCTGCCAGCCCTGGAACGCCTCGACGGCCTATGTCGGCGGCGACACCGTCACCGAGAACGGCCATACCTACAAGGCCAACTGGTGGACGCAGGGCAACGACCCCGCGACCAACAACGGTGCGTCCGGCAGCGGCCAGCCGTGGACGCTGAGCACCGGCTGCTCGACCACCCCGCCGCCGCCGCCGCCCACGCCGACGCCCCCTCCGCCGAGCCCGACGCCGGCCCCGCCGCCGTCCGGCTGCACGGTGTGGAACGCGACGACCGCCTATAACGGGGGCGCCGTCGTCACCGAGAACGGCGTCACCTACAAGGCCAACTGGTGGACGCAGGGCGACGACCCTGCCACCCACAACGGCCCGAGCGGTTCCGGCCAGCCGTGGACGATCACGACCAGCTGCACCACCACGCCGCCTCCGCCGACGCCGGTGCCGCCGCCGCCCACCCCGACGCCGCCCCCGCCGACCCCCGCCCCGCCGCCCGCCTCAGGCTTCGTGTTCGGGTCGTACAAGGACATCACGATCAACATGGACTGGAACAACGACCAGATCTCCACGTCGGTCACCGGAACCCGTTCGCCCGTGCTCAACGTCATGCCTTCGCACCAGACGTCGCTCACGTGGGCGTTCGCCTCCGGCGAATGCGGCAGCGAGAACTGGGCCGGCGTCACGCCGTCGGCGCTCGTCGCGCAGAACGTGAACCAGTGGGTCAGCGCCGGCAAGAAGTACATCATCTCCACGGGCGGCGCCAACGGCGTGTTCACCTGCGGATCGGATGCCGCCTTCGAGTCGTTCATCCAGCGCTACAACTCGTCCAGCCTGCAGGGCATCGACTTCGACATCGAAGGCGGCCAGTCGCAGGCCGTGATCGACGCGCTGGTGGCCCGGGTCAAGGTCGCCAAGGCCAACCACCCGAACCTGCGCTTCAGCTTCACGCTCGCCACGCTCGGCGGCAACTCGCCGCAGAGCCTGGGCCAGATCGGCGTCAATGTGATGAACTCGATCAAGTCGCAAGGCCTCACGGGCTACTACATCAACCTGATGGCGATGGACTACGGCAGCGCGATCGCGTCGAACTGCACCCTGGGCGGCAACGGTCGCTGCGACATGGCGCAGTCGGCGATCAACTCGGCGGTGAACCTGCACAACTACTGGGGCGTGCCGTACGGCCAGATCGAGATCACGCCGATGATCGGCGGCAACGACGCCACCGACGAGGTCTTCTCCATCGCCAACGTCGACACGCTGTCGTCGTGGGCCAAGGCCAACGGCATCGCCGGCATCCACTTCTGGTCGCTCGACCGCGATGTGGACTGCCCGGCGGGCAGCGCCTCGGCCACGTGCAACAGCTACGGCTCGGCCGGCACCTGGGGCTTCACGAACCGGTTCATCTCCGACCTGGGTCTGTAAGCCTGCAAGACAGCTCGACACGCGAGTGTCACGAGGGGGTCGCACCCGTGCGCGGCCCCCTTTTTCTTGCCTCATCGCCACGCGCCGGCCTCGAGACCCGCGCGGCGGGACGGCGGCGAACCGCCGCGAAGCGCGTGCGTCGTCATCCTGCGCGCAGTCGCAGGATCCACCTTCGCCGACACGCCTCCCCCAGGGTGGATCCTGCGACGCCGCTTCGCTGCGCCCAGGATGACAACGCGCTGGGAGGTCCGTCGCCCGAGGTTTGCTCCCGCATCCCGGGAGCCGGATCCATTCTTTCAATATCCTGACACGGCCCATCGCCTGAACCGGTGATCTTGTCCGGACTAACCCGAACGTATTTCTGCGAACTGTTACGCCCCGGGTGCTGCCCCTACACTCAGTTGGATGAGCAGCAGCTACATCCTCGAGACGAGCGATCTCACGAAGGAATTCAAGGGCTTCGTCGCCGTCAACAAGGTGAACCTGCGCGTGCAGCGCGGCCACATCCACGCGTTGATCGGGCCCAACGGCGCGGGCAAGACCACCTGCTTCAACCTGCTCACGAAGTTCCTGCAGCCCACGTCCGGCTCCATCGTGTTCGACGGGGTCGACATCAGCCGCGAGGCGCCCGCCGCCATCGCGCGCCGCGGCGTCATCCGCTCGTTCCAGATCTCGGCCGTGTTCCAGCACCTGAGCGTGCTCGAGAACGTGCGCGTCGCGCTGCAACGCACGCTCGACACCTCGTTCCACTTCTGGAAGCCCGAGCGCAGCCTGCACAAGCTCGACGCCCGCGCGATGGAGCTGCTGGCCGAGGTCGACCTGGCCGCGTTCGCGCAGCTGCCGGCGGTCGAGCTCAGCTACGGCCGCAAGCGCGCGCTCGAGATCGCCACCACGCTCGCGATGTCGCCCAAGCTGATGCTGCTCGACGAACCCACGCAAGGCATGGGCACCGAGGACGTCGACCGCATCCGGCAGCTGATCAAGAAGGTCTCCGCCGACCGCACGATCCTGATGGTGGAGCACAACATGAGCGTGGTCTCGTCGATCGCCGACACCATCACCGTGCTGCAGCGCGGCGCGCTGCTGGCCGAGGGGCCGTACGCCGAGGTGTCGCGCAACCCGCAGGTCATCGAGGCCTACATGGGCACCGCCCAGACCGAGCTCGCCGGAGCCCACTGACGTCATGACGATCCCCAAGCACCTTCCAGTCGCTGCCGCCCGAGGGGCCCGTTGACATGACTCCCTTCCTCGAGATCAAGGGCCTGAACGCCTGGTACGGCGAATCGCACGTGCTGCATGGCGTCGACCTGCATGTCAACGAAGGCGAGGTCGTCACGCTGCTGGGCCGCAACGGCGCCGGCCGCACCACCACCATGCGCGCCATCATGGGCCTGACCGGGGCGCGCAAGGGCTCGATCAAGGTCAGGGGCCAGGAGACCATCGGCCTGCCCACGCACAAGGTGGCGCGGCTGGGGCTCGGCTACTGCCCCGAGGAGCGCGGCATCTTCTCCAGCCTCAGCTGCGAGGAGAACCTGCTGCTGCCGCCGGTGCTGACCCCAGGCGGCATGCCCATCGAGCAGATCTACGCGATGTTCCCCAACCTCAAGGAACGCGCGCCGAGCCAGGGCACGCGGCTGTCGGGCGGCGAGCAGCAGATGCTGGCCGTCGCGCGCATCCTGCGCACGGGCGCGAAGCTGCTGCTGCTCGACGAGATCTCGGAAGGCCTCGCGCCGGTGATCGTGCAGAAGCTCGCCGAGATGGTGGTGGCGCTGCGCAAGCAGGGCTACACGATCGTGATGGTCGAGCAGAACTTCCGCTTCGCCGCGCCGCTGGCCGACCGCTTCCTGGTGATGGAGCACGGCCAGGTGATCCAGCAGTTCACGCAGGCCGAGCTGCCCGGCCGCATCGACAAGCTGCACGAATACCTCGGGGTATGACCATGCGCCCCTTCGCTCCGGCCGGCTCGGGTGGTGTCCTTCGCTTGCCTCGCACCTCTCGCGCCTGAGATCCGATTTCCCCACGTCCACAAGACCCACGACCAATCAAGGAGACTCATCCATGTCCAAGCCTTTCTCCGCCACCCTCAAGTCCGTGGCCCTCGCCTGCCTGGGCGCGCTCGGCTTCGCCGGGGCCGCGCAGGCCCAGATCTCGGGCGACGTCGTGCGCATCGGCTTCATCACCGACATGTCGGGCGTGTACGCCGACATCGACGGCCAGGGCGGCGTCGAAGCGATCAAGATGGCCATCGCCGACATGGGCGGCTCCATCGCCGGCAAGAAGATCGAGCTGGTCGTCGCCGACCACCAGAACAAGCCCGACGTCGCCGCCGCCAAGGCGCGCGAGTGGTTCGACACCAACGGCGTCGACATGCTGATCGCCGGCACCAACTCGGGCACCAACCTGGCCATGGCCAAGGTCGCGGCCGAGAAGCACAAGATCCTGATCTCGGTGGGCGGCGGCACCTCGGCGCTGACCAACGAGCAGTGCGCCCCCACCACCATCCACTGGGCCTACGACACCACCGCGCTCGCCAAGGGCACCGGCGGCGCCGTGACCAAGTCGGGCGGCAAGACCTGGTACTTCCTGCAGGCCGACTACGCGTTCGGCGCGGCGCTGGAAGGCGACACCGCCCGCGTGGTCGAGGCCAACGGCGGCAAGGTGCTGGGCGTGGTCAAGCACCCGCTGTCGGCGAGCGACTTCTCCTCGTTCCTGCTGCAGGCGCAGGCCAGCAAGGCGCAGATCCTGGGCCTGGCCAACGCCGGCGGCGACACGATCAACGCGATCAAGGCCGCCAACGAGTTCGGCATCACCAAGACGATGAAGCTGGCCGGCCTGCTGATGTTCATCCAGGACGTGCATTCGCTGGGCCTGAAGACGACGCAGGGCATGTACCTGACCGACAGCTGGTACTGGAACAAGACGCCCGAGACGCGCGCATGGAGCCGCAAGTTCTTCGGCGTCATGAAGAAGATGCCCGGCTCCCTGCACGCCGGCGACTATTCCGCCGCGCTGAACTGGCTGCAGGCCGTCAAGGCCACCGGCTCCGACGACACCGACAAGGTGCTGGCCCAGCTGAAGTCCGCCAAGGTCAACGACGTCTTCGCCAAGGACGGCTACCTCCGTGCCGACGGCTCGATGATCCACGACATGTACCTGATGCAGGTCAAGAAGCCCGACGAGTCCAAGGAACCCTGGGACTACTACAACGTCGTCGAGACGATCAAGGGCGACCAGGCCTTCACGACGAAGGCCGAGACGAAGTGCGCGGCCTGGAAGTAGTGGACCCCCACGCTCGCTAGCGCTCGCTGCCCCCCGAGGGCGCGCTCCGCGACCGGCCCGGCAGAGCCGGTTCCGGCGCTCCCTTGAATCTCTCTTGGGGCAGACGAGCGGCGGCGCCGGAGCCAGAAGGCGGCCCGGCGCGTCCACCGATCGGCGCGTGGCGGCGACCTCACCGACCTGTCTCAATTTGCCGGAGCTCCACTAGATGACCGAACTGTTCGGCGTCCCCATCCAGGCCCTGTTCGGCCAATTGATGCTCGGCCTGGTCAACGGCTCGTTCTACGCGATGCTGAGCCTGGGCCTGGCCGTCATCTTCGGCCTGCTGGGAGTGGTCAACTTCGCGCACGGCGCGATGTACATGCTGGGCGCCTACGTCGCGTGGCTGGGCCTGGATGGCATCGACGTCCACGGCATGCACATCCAGTTCAACTTCTGGGTGGCGCTGCTGGTCGGCCCGCTGGTCGTGGGCCTGGTGGGCGTCGTCGTCGAGAAGCTGCTGCTCAAGCGCCTGTACAAGCTCGACCCGCTGTACGGCCTGCTGCTGACCTTCGGCCTGGCGTTGATCGTCCAGGGCGTGTTCCTGCAGTACTACGGGTCGTCGGGCCAGTCGTACGACACGCCGGAGGCGCTGTCGGGCGCGACCAACCTCGGCTTCATGATCCTGCCGAACTACCGCGGCTTCGTGGTGGCGGCCTCGCTGGTCATCTGCTTCGGCACCTGGTTCCTGATCGAGCGCACGCGGCTGGGTTCGCTGCTGCGCGCCGGCACCGAGAATCCGGCGCTGGTGCAGGCCTTCGGCGTCAACGTGCCGCTGATGGTCACGCTCACCTACGCCGGAGGGGCCGCGCTGGCCGGACTGGCGGGCGTGCTGGCCGCGCCGGTGATCCAGGTGACGCCGCTGATGGGCAGCAACCTCATCATCGTCGTGTTCGCCGTCGTCGTCATCGGCGGCATGGGCTCCATCATCGGCTCCATCGTCACCGGCCTCGTGCTCGGGCTGGTGGAAGGCCTCACGCGCGTCTTCTATCCCGAGGCGTCGAACGTCGTCGTGTTCTTCATCATGGCCATCGTGCTGATGATCCGGCCCGCCGGGCTGTTCGGGAAGGAGAAGTGATGGACTGGCTCGGCCAAGGCGTGGATCGCGCCGGCAAGATCGCCTGGATCGTGGCGCTGGCGATCCTCGTGGTCGCCCCGTTCGTGGGCGTGTACCCCATCTTCGTCGCGCAGGCGCTGTGCTTCGCGATCTTCGCGATGTCCTTCAACCTGCTGCTCGGCTACACCGGCCTGCTGTCGTTCGGGCATGCGGCGTTCTTCGGCGGCGCTGCCTACATCACGGCGTGGCTGCTGCAGGAGAAGCACCTCACGCCCGAGCTGGCGATCCTGGCCGGGGTCGGCGCCGCGGCCGCGGCGGGACTCGTGTTCGGCGTGATCGCCATTCGCCGCCAGGGCATCTATTTCGCCATGGTGACGCTGGCGCTGGCGTACATGCTGTCCTTCTTCTTCCTGCAGGCGTCGTTCACCGGCGGCGAAAACGGATTGCAGGGCATCGAACGCGGCAAGCTCCTCGGCCTGATCCCGCTCGAGGGCGACCTGGCGCTGTACTTCTTCGTGCTGGCCGTGTTCGTGGGCGTGTTCCTGCTCGTGTTGCGCATCGTGCACTCGCCGTACGGCCAGGTACTCAAGGCGATCCGCGAGAACGAGCCGCGCGCCATCTCGCTGGGCTACGAGGTCGACCGCTACAAGCTGCTCGCCTTCGTGCTGTCGGCCGCGCTGGCGGGCCTGGGCGGCTCGCTCAAGGTGCTGGTGCTGCACCTGGCCACGCTGCAGGACGTGCGGTGGGAACAGTCCGGCGAGGTCATCCTGATGACGCTGCTGGGCGGCCTGGGCACCTTCGCCGGGCCGGTCGTCGGTGCGTTCACGGTCGTCGGCCTGCAGAACTACCTGTCCGACCGGGCCGGGGCATGGACGACGGTGATCATCGGCGTCATCTTCGTGCTGTGCGTGGTCGCGTTCCGCAAGGGCTTCGTCGGCGAACTGCTGGCGTGGCAGAAGCGCAGGGCCAGGAAGGCCTGAACGACCGGCGGCGCCGCGCTGCTGCCGGAGTGCCGTCCAGCCGGTCGAGAAGCGGCGCCGGCGCGACGCGCGCGGCCGACCCGTCCGCGACTCGTGTCCAATAGGGGCATGAGCTTCGAATCCCTGGGCCTCGGGGCCCCGCTGCTGGCCGCCGCGAGGCAGCGCGGCTACCTCGGCCCCACTCCCATCCAGTCCGCCGCCATCCCGCCCGCACTCGCGGGCCGCGATGTGCTGGGCGCCGCCCGCACCGGCTCGGGCAAGACCCAGGCGTTCGGCTGGCCCGTGCTGCAGCGGCTGGCCGCGGCCGGCGTGCCGCCGGAAGGCCGCAAGCGCCCCGTGCGCGCGCTCGTGCTCGCGCCCACGCGCGAGCTCGCGGCGCAGATCGGCGAATCGCTGCGCGAGGACGCACAGCACCTGCCCGCGGCGCTGAAGATCGCGATCGCGTACGGCGGCGTGTCGATCAACCCGCAGATGATGCGGCTGCGCGGCGGCGCCGACATCGTGGTCGCCACGCCCGGCCGCCTGCTCGATCTCGTCGACCACAACGCCGTCTCGCTCGCCGACGTGCAGGTGCTGGTGCTCGACGAGGCGGACCGCCTGCTGGACCTCGGCTTCGCCGACGAGCTCCGGCGCGTGCTCGCCCTGCTGCCCGCGCGCCGCCAGACGCTGCTGTTCTCGGCCACCTTCCCGCAGGCCGTCACCGCGCTGGCCGACGCGCTGCTGGACGACCCGGTGCGCATCGCGCTGGCCGGCGCCGCCGACGAGGACGCCGCCGCAGCCGAGGCGCGGACCTCGGCCGCCGCCCACATCCACCAGCGCGCGATCACCGTCGACACGGCTCCCCGGACCCAGTTGCTGCTCAAGCTGATCCGCGACCACGGCTGGAAGCGCGTGCTCGTCTTCGTGGCGACGCAGTACGCGGCGAGCCACATCGCGTCCAAGCTGCACGTCGGCGGCCTCAAGGCGGAGGCCTTCCACGGCGACCTGAGCCAGGGCCGGCGCACGCAGCTGCTGGACGACTTCAAGGCCTCGCGCCTGCAGGTGCTGGTGGCGACCGACCTGGCCGCGCGCGGCATCGACATCGAGCAGTTGCCCGTGGTCGTCAACTACGACCTGCCGCGCTCCGCCGACGACTACATCCACCGCATCGGCCGCACCGGCCGCGCCGGCGAACCCGGGCACGCGGTGAGCTTCGTGCCCGCCGCGAGCGAGGCGCACTTCCGGCTGATCGAGAAGCGCCTGGGCCAGCGCGTGCCGCGCGAGGTCATCGCCGGCTTCGAGCCGAAGGAAGCCGCCCCGGCCAAGGGTGCCGCCGAAGCGCCGCACGGCACCGGTGGCGTCAAGGGCAAGCGGCCGAGCAAGAAGGACAAGCTGCGCGCCGCCGAGGCCACGCGCGCGGCCGAGCGCGCCGCACGGGCCGCGAAGCGTCGCTAGGCGCCGGGCGGCCCGACCGTCGTTCGAGCCCCCGTCGACGCCCGCCCCGGGGCGCCGTCACGCCGTCTCGTCGGCACGGCATCGGACGCGGCTCGGGCGACCCGCCCTACGGCCCGCCGTGCCGCGAGCGCGGGAACGTCGGCAGGCCGTCACCGAACCTCACCCACGCGACGTCGTGGCTCAGCCAGGAATGGTGCGTCGGCGGGACCGCGGACGGATCGTCCAGGCTGCAGGTGGCCACCTCGACCCAGCCCGGGTCCTCGGCGTGCACGTAGGCCACATGCGTGCCGCAGCGGCCGCAGAACCAGCGCGTGACGGGTGGCGACGTGGAGAACGTGCCGGGCGCCCCCTGCGTGAACGCGAACTGCGCGGCCGGCACCGACAGCCACGCCACCACGGGCGCGGCGAACAGCGTGCGGCAAGTGCGGCAATGGCAGACCATGCTGGCGGCCGGCGCGTCGGACAGGCGGTAGCGGAGGGCGCGGCAGTAGCAGCCGCCTTCGAGGCGCGGGGCAGGCATGTCGAGGTCCCGTCGGATGGATGGCTCGCCCCAGTGTACGAAGCGACTGCTCGGCTGCACGCGCAGCCGTGTTACGTGAAGGCGAGGTAAATGTCATGTCGGCGCTGACATCCGGAGCCGCGCCCGACGCGTTGAGCCAGCATGACTCACCTGGAACGACCGATGCGCAAGCTCTCACTCTCACTGGTCGCGATGGCGGCCTCCGGCCTCCTGCTGACCGCTTGTGGCGGCGGCGTCGACGTGGGCGTCGAGATCCCGCCGCCGCAAGCCGATTTCGACGTCGGCGCGAAGCTCAACGGGCAATGGCTGGGCGACGTCGACGTCTTTCCCGATGACGAGCAGACGATCCAGGTGCAGGTCGGCGACGTGCTGGAGCTCGACTCGTCGGGGCCGGTGGAGTGGGAGACCGTCGCGGGCAATTCCGCCGGCATCCCGACGCAGGCGGGCACGTCCGTGCTCTACGGCGGCGCCGCCTTCACGGAGACCGTGTCGACGACGGGCCAGCTCGTGTTCGCGATCTCGTCCGCGGAGCCGCTCGCCGCCCCTGTGCAGATGACGATCTACGCCACCTCGCTGCACGACGCGTACCAGACGGCGCGCATCGACCTCGTCGTGACGAACTGAAGGCCGCGCGCGGCCACCCTCCATCGCGGCGCGCCGCGGGGCAGGCCGCGAGCGAGACGCGCCACACGTTGTACTTGCCGTTGTTCCACGCCGCGTCGCGGTCGGACGCCGCCGTCGAGCGGCGCTCGCTCGAGAAATACAGCGTGCGGGCGTCGGGCGAGAGCCGCGCCTCGGCGTCCGAGCCGGCGCTGTTGACGGCGTCGCCCAGCGGGCGCGGCTCGCCCCACGTCGCGCCCTCGCGGAACGCGATGAACAGGTCCATGTCGTGCGCCGGCGCGCGGCTCGATCCGAAGACGACGAAGGACTCGTCGGGCGCGACCGCCGGGTCGACGTCGTTGGTCGTGCCGCCGCTGAACGGCAGCGCTTGCGGCGGCTCGAAGCGGCCGTCGTGCCAGGACGCCCGATAGAGCCGGAAGCGCCGGCCCCCGTCGACGGGGTGCATGAACCAGAGGCTGCCATCGGCGGCGACGCTGGGCGCGAAGGTCGACGGATCCGCGTTGACGACGTCGGGCAGGCGCACGGGTGCGCTCCAGCCGTCGGCCGCCAGCATCGCCGCGATCGCGGCCGCCGATGTGACGAGCGACGGTTTTTCGTGCTTCGGCGACGACTGCTTCAGCGCGCCGCGGCGTTGAGCGCCTGCGCCGCCAGCCCGACGCGCCGCGCGGCGCGCGTCGCCAGTTGCAGGCGGCGGCGCAGCCAGGGCAGCACGGCGCTGTCAGGCAGGGCTGCGGGCACGGCGGTGTGGTCCACGTCCTCGCTGGGTACGGTGCCGCTGACCACCACCGGCGCGCCGGCCGCACCGGGCGCGCCGCGCTGCGGCGAGGTGCCGGCGCCGGGATTGTCGAGCGCGTGGTGCAGCGCGCTGCAGGCCTCGGCGAGCAGCTTGCCGGCCGCGGCCGGATCGAGCTGCGCGCCGCGGCGCGCCAGCAGCAGCCGCACCGCCACCAGTTGCGCCATCAGCACGTGGCAGCGCGTGAGCATCTCGGCGAGCGCGTACATCGGCACCTGGACGCGCTCCGGCTCGGCGCCGGTGCGCTGGGCGGCCGACGCGATCGCGCCGACGGCCTCGTAGACCTCGCGCCGCGCGAGGCGCAGCTTCAGGTCGGGCTGGGCCGGGTCGGGCAGGCGCATCACCTCGCTCGAGAGCGCGCGCAGGCTCTTGAGCACGCGGTCGTTGAGCTTGCCGATGCCGCGCCGTTCCCACCACGGCCACAGGTAGCTGAAGCCCCACGCGAGCGCGGCGCCCATCACGGTGTCGGCGATGCGCTCGAAGACACCGAAGCTCTCGGCCTCCGGCGCGGCCAGGTGGGCCTGCATCAGCGCCATCACGCTGGCCGCCGCCGCCGTCACGAGGTAGCGCGCCGTGATGAAGGAGTGCGCGATGCCGACCGCCGCCAGGAAGGCGATCGTCGACACCCACGGCGCGGCGAACTGCGCCAGGACCAGCACCAGCAGGCAGCCGATCATCGTGCCGAGCACCCGGTCGTTGCGGCGCGACAGCGTCTGCTCGAGGTTGCCGCGCAGCACCACGGCCACGCTCAGCACCAGCCAGTGCGGGTGCGATGCCCAGGGCAGCAGCAGGCCGATGAAGTAGGCGCTGCCGAGCGCCAGGCTCATGCGCACCGCGTGGCGGAAGGTGGGCGAGCGCGTGTTCAGCTGCGCGCGCAGCGCGGCCAGCGGCCAGCCCTCGGTCGAGACGAACACCTGCAGCTCATCGTTCGCGAGCGGCAGCGGCGTGGGCTCGCCGCGCAGCGCGGCCTGCATGCGCGCGAGCACCGCCACCATCTGGCGCGCGCGGCCGTAGAACGCGACGGCCAGCGGATAGCGCGGATCGTTGCCGGCGAACAGCGGCTCGCGCGCGGGGGCCTGTGCGCGTGCGACCGCGGCGGCGTCGCGCGCAAGGCCGGCAGGATCGGCCGGCGCCCCGTGCGCCACGGCTCGCGCCGCCGCTTCGCCGATGACGGCGGCGTCGGCCGCCGCGAGCCGCGCGTCGACCGCCGCCGACGGTGCCACCGCCGCGGCCGACGCCGCCGACCGCGCGAGCGACGCCGTTCCGCGAACGGGTTCGCCCGTCTCGATGTCGGTCTCGTCGAACCCCGAAGCGGCCGAGGCCGGCACCGCCATGCCGTGGTCGCGCAGCGCCCGGGCCATCGCCTCGATGGCGTCGGCCACCCGGCCGCCATGCTCGCGCAACCGCTCGCGCAGCTGGCTGGCGGGCCCGTCGCTGCCCAGCAACTCGATGTCGAGCTCGCCGGCAAGCAGCGTGTCGCGCATCTCGACGGCCTGCAGCAGCACGGCGATCGCACGACCGGTGTGCGGCTCGCCGACCGCCGGGAACAGCAGGTCGCGCGCGGCCTGCAGGCGCTCGTCGAGCGCGACCTGGCTGCGGATCCAGTCCTGCAGCGGCGGCGGCCCGCCGGACTCGGTGCGCGACAGCAGCGCCGCGCGCGAACGCAGCAGCGTCGCCAGCGCCGACAAGGCCGCGGCCAGCGCCAGCGTGCGGTAGCGCGGCTGCAGCACGCGCGAGCTCAGCACGGCCCACAGGAAATACACCAGGGCACCGACGGCGGTCCAGCCGCAATGCGTCCACAGCGCGCGCATGTCGGCCGGCGGCGGGGCGGCCAGCGTGAAGATCAGCGCCAGGATCGGGATGAACGACAGCGGCCCCGCGCGCAGGCCCCAGGCCAGCGCCATCGCCGAGCAGAACGACAGGAACATCACGGTGATGCCCATCGCCACGCCCGACTCGCGCAGCAGGTTGACCAGCAGCACGCTCAGGCAGGCCATGACCGCGCCGGTGCCCACGCGGCGCCAGGTGCGTGCCGGAGCGATCGGCAGGTCGGCCAGGCTCGAGCAGATGGCGCCGGTGGCCGCGGCGAGCGCCGCCAGCTTGCCGAACGCGAGCGCGAACGAGATCTGGATCAGGGAGATGCCCAGCGACACGGCGATTCCGTTGAGCACGTGCGCGGGCAGACGCATGGCGAAGCGGGGAGTCTCCATGCGGGTCATTGTGGCGCAGACATTCGTGGCAAGCGGGCGCGTGCGTGCGCCGCGCGCGAGAATGCGCTCCACGCCACGACGCCGATTCCGATGACGCCCGCCGCCCGCCTCGTCCTGCTCTGTGCCCTCGCGCTCGCCGCCGCCCGCGCGACCGCTGCCCAACTGCCCGAGGACAAGCGCCAGGCATTGGCGGACTTCGTCGCCGCCTACCGGCTGGCCGAGGCCTGGCCGCGCATGGCACCCAAGATCGCGCACGACTCGCTGCCGCGGCTGGAGGACGCCACCCACGCCGACCTCGACGCCGACCCGTTCCCCGATCGCGCCGCGTCCGAGGCCGCCCATGCCCGCGTGCCCGCGCTGCTGGCCGAGGGCCGGCGCGAGCTCGAGGACGCGCTGCAACGCTTCGATGCCGACGAGCTCGCCGCCTACACCGCCTATCAGATCTACGCGAAGTATTTCGAGACCGAGGAGGTCCGCCAGATCACCGCGTTCTTCGACTCGCCCACCGGCCGCAAGCTGTCCGCGCTGGGGCCGATCCTCATCGCGGAGAGCCGCCGGCCCGGCGCCGGCAACGTCATGCCGAACCACTTCGACGCCGCCGAACTCGCCGAGATCGCCGCGTTCTGGAACTCGCCCGTCGGCCGCAAGATGAACGAGACGGCGGAACGAATCCGCGAGGACATGCACGCCCACTTCATCGAGCGCTCGGAGCCGGCGCTGCAGGCGGTGGCGCGCGCGTTGGCGGACAAGGCGGAGAAGCAGGCGGCGCAGACCACGAAGAACTGAGCGGCCGCGGGCCGCCGGCGAGCCCGCGACCCCAGCTCGACAGGCCCGCGCACCCCCCGTTGCAAAGCCGCGAACCGCCGGGCTGTCGCGCGGCCCGGAACATTGCGACAATACGCCCCTTCACCGCTTCACTCCCGTTGCCGCATGTCCTCGCTTCCCCCGTCCTCGACGCCGCCCGAAGGCGACGATTCCGCGCCCGTCTCGCTGCCTGCAGCCGACGCCGCGCAAGAGTCGCAGCCCGTCGCTGTTGCCGCCGCCGAGCCGTCGCTCGCCGAGGAAACGTCTCCGGCCGCCGCCTCGGTCGCGGCCGTGGCCGAGGCCCAGCCCGGCGATCCGGCCCTCGAGTCGGAGCCGGCTGGCCAGGGCCCGCAGCCTGCGCTGGAGGATGCCGGCCCGCAGCTCAAGAAGCTGTACCCGGCGCTGTTCTCGAACCCGCCCAAGCCGCTGAAGCTGCGCATCCAGGCCGACATCCAGACGCGCACGCCGGGGCAGTTCACCAAGCCGCAGCTCTCGGCCTTCCTGCGCCGCTACACCGGCAGCCACGCGTATCTCAACGCGCTGGTCAAGGCCACGCATCGCTTCGACCTGGACGGCAACCCCGGCGACGAGCTCAGCGACGAGCACCGCAACGCGGCCGTCGAGGAGCTGGCACGCCGCCGCGCGAACACGCAGGCGCGCATGGCACTCGAGCAGGAGCAGCGCGCAAACCGCGCCACGCTGCTGAAGGAATACGAGGCCAACACGCTGCCTGCTGCGGAGTTCGCGGCGGCCAAGGGCATCGCCGAGGCCGAGCTCGAGCCGCTGATCGCCCGCGCCCGCAAGGAAGCGACGGAGCCGCCGCCGGCGCCCATGTTCAACCGTGATCGCCGCGGCCCGCAGCACAAGCGCGGCCCGCGCCCGGAAGGCCCGCGCAGCGCGCGTCCCCCGCGCGACGCGCAGGCCGCACCGGCGGCCGCTGGCGAGGCGGCGCCGGCCGACGCGCCGCGCGCCCCGCGTCCGCCGCGCGCCGATGGTCCGCGTGGCCCGCGTCCCGAAGGCCAGCGCGGTGCGCACCCGGACGGCCAGCGCGGTCCGCGCGGCGATCGCCCGCAAGGTCCGCGCGCCGACGGTCCGCGAGGTCCGCGTCCCGAAGGCCAGCGCGGCCCGCGTCCCGAGGGCGGCCGCCCGCAGAACGCCGGCCCGCGCTCCGACGCGCCGCGCGGCCCGCGCCGCGATGACGACCGCCGGCCGCGCCAGGACGACAACCGCCCGCAACGCGCCAACGTCTCGTCGACTCCGGCCGCGCCCACCGCGATGGCCCTCGCGTTCAGCGCGCTGGGCAACCTCAAGACGAAGAAGTGACGGGCGCGTAGCGGCTCGATCGACACGGGGTCGGGCCCCGCTGGCATCGCGGCCGCGTTCCGGGAAAGGCTTCGCCGCGGTGCCAGACTCCTTGCGCACCGCTTCGGCGCGGCAGCGGGAGCGACACCGGCGCCGCTGCACAGCGAGGCGCCGCGGTGCAGGAGGGGTCTGGCACCGCCCCGCCACGCCGCCGGAACGCACATGAAATCGGCTGCGGTGCCTGGCCCCGCGCTCGAGGCCTCCTGGCGCGAGCAAGGGGTCGCCTACGGCGCGATGAGCCTCGGCACCGCGCCGCGCCCCGCCACCACGGTGGGAATCGCCCGCAGCGTGTCGCGGTAGCGGCCGCGCGCCTCGAAGCGGCGGCGGAACGGCGAGCGCGCGAACCAGTCGCCCAGCGCGTCGACGATCTCGCCGGCGACCACGACGCCGCCGCCGGCGCCCAGCGTCAGCGCGACATGCCCCGCGAGGTCGCCCAGCAGCCCGCAGAACATCGCCAGCGCCCGCGAACAATCCGGGTCGCGCGCCGCGCACGCATGCGCGAGCAGCTGCTTCAGTCCGATGCGGCGCGCCCGCTCGCCGCGCAGCTGGCAGATCGCGCGATACATCTCCTGCACGCCGTCGCCGCACAGCACCTGTTCGACGGCCAGCTGGCCGTGGCGTCGCGCGAGCGCGTCCAGCACGGCGGCCTCGTCGGGCTCGTGCGAGGCCAGCGTCGCCTGGCCCGCCGCGCCCTGCAGCAGCAACCAGCCGCGGCCCAGCGGCGACGGCACGAAGCCGCGCACGTCCAGCGCCGCGCCGGCCGCGATCCACGCGACGGTGCCGCCACCGTCGTCGCCGTCGCCGCCCACCGCCCGGGTGGGTCCGTGAGCCAGCAGCGGCAGCGTCCACGCGCCGCGCGGTGCGACGGGCCGGGCGGACACCGGCGGCTCAGGCCGCGAGTGCACGGCCTTGCGCATCGAACAGCATCACGTCGCGCGCGAGCGCCTGCAGCCGCACCGGCGTGCCGGCGCTCAGCGCGGCGCCGCCGGGCTGCGTCGTCTTCACGCTGATGGTGTCGCCGCCGTTGGCCGCGTCGCGGCCAGCGAGGCGGCAGTGCACCAGCGTGACGTCGCCCAGCCATTCGACGCGCTCGACGCTCGCGCGCAGGCCGTCGCCCGCGTCGCCGGCGGCCAGGTGCCAGTGCTCCGGCCGCACGCCCAGCGCCTGCACGTCGGCCAGCGGCAGCGCGCGGTCGCCCGGCAGCGCGAGGCGGCCCGCACCGGGCACTTCCAGCGCCAGGCCCTGCTCGTCGCGCGCGGCGGTGGCGGGCAGGAAGTTCATCTGTGGCGAGCCGAGGAAGCCGGCCACGAAGCGGTTGACCGGCCGGTTGTAGACCGCCGACGGCGTGCCGACCTGCTCGATGCGGCCGGCGTTGAACACGGCGATGCGGTCGCCCAGCGTCATCGCCTCGACCTGGTCGTGCGTCACGTAGACGATGGTGGCCCCCAGGCGCTCGTGCAGGCGCGCCATCTCCAGGCGCATCTGCGTGCGCAGCGAGGCGTCGAGGTTGGACAGCGGCTCGTCGAACAGGAACACCTTGGGCTCGCGCACGATCGCGCGCCCGATCGCCACGCGCTGGCGCTGGCCGCCCGACAGCGCACGCGGCTTGCGACCGAGCAGCGGCTCGAGCTGCAGCGACGCCGCGGCGCGCCGCACGGCGTCGTCGATCTCGCGCCTGGGCCGTCCCGCGATCTTCAGCGCGAAGCCCATGTTTTCGGCCACCGTCATGTGCGGGTACAGCGCGTAGCTCTGGAACACCATCGCCACGCCACGCTCGGCCGGCGGCACGTCCGTGACGTCGACGCCGCCGATCAGCATGCGCCCGGCGCTCATGTCCTCGAGGCCGGCGATCATGCGCAGCGTCGTCGACTTGCCGCAGCCCGACGGTCCCACCAGCACCATGAACTCGCCGTCGCCGACGGCGAGGTCGATGCCGTCGACCGCCGTCACGCCGTTCGCGTAGGTGCGGCGCAGGCCTTGCAAATGGAGTTCAGCCATGAGATGACTCGCGTTCGAAGACGCACGTCCGGAAGCGCTCGGCCGCTCCGGAGCGGACGGACGGCCCCCTCGGGGGGCAGCGAACGGAGTGAGCAGGGGTCAACATTTCTGCGCCTTGTGCTGGGTGATGAAGTCGCGGTACCAGTGCGCGCTCGCCTTGGGCGTGCGGGCCTGGGTGTCGTAGTCGACGCGGAACAGGCCGAAGCGCTTGGCGTAGCCCGAGTCCCACTCGAAGTTGTCGAGCAGGCTCCAGTAGAAGTAGCCCCGCACGTCGGCGCCCATCTCGATGGCCTTCTGCACCGCCGCGAGGTGGCCCTGCAGGTAGGCCACGCGCGGCGTGTCCGTGATCGAGCCGTCGGCCGCGACGACGTCGGCGTTGGCCATGCCGTTCTCGGTGATGAGGATCGGCGGCGGCATGTAGTCGCGCGTCAGCCGCACGAGGTGCTGCGTCAGGATCTCGGGCACGATCTCCCAGCCCATGTCGTTGACGCCGTGCGGCGCCGGCGCGGGCACCGGCGGCTGGCGCGTGCTGGTCCAATGGCGGGTGTAGAGGTTGATGCCGAGGAAGTCGAGCGGCTGGCGGATGACGGCGAAGTCGCCGGCCTCGACGCGCGGTGCGTCGGCGCCGAGGTGCTCGATCGCGTCGGCCGGGTAGGCGCCGCGGAACAGCGGGTCCATGTACCAGCGCACGTCCAGGCCGTCGAGGATGCGCGCGGCCTGCAGGTCGGCGTGCGTCTTCTCGGCGGCGACGGCGGGCGTGTGGTTCAGCACGATGCCCAGCTGCGGCTTCGCGCCGGCGGCGCGCATCGCCTGCAGCGCGAGGCCGTGGCCCAGCAGCAGGTGATGCGAGACCTGCATCGCCGCGCCCCGGTCGCGCAGGCCCGGGGCGAACTGCCCGCGCTCGTAGCCGAGCGTGGCCACGCACCAGGGCTCGTTGAGCGTCGCGATCGCGACGAGGCGGTCGCCGAAGCGGCGCGCGATCTCGGCGGCGTAGTCGGCGAAGTGATGCGCGGTCTCGCGCGACTGCCAGCCGCCGACCGATTCCTGCAGCGCCTGCGGCAGGTCCCAGTGGTGCAGCGTGGCATGCGGTGCGATGCCGTTGTCCAGCAGCGTGTCGACCAGGCGGTCGTAGAAGTCGAAGCCCTGCTCGTTCCACGCGCCCCGCCCCGCGGGCTGCACGCGCGGCCAGGCGAACGAGAAGCGGTAGGCGTCCAGGCCCAGCCACTTCATTCGCTCGACGTCCTGCGGCATGCGGTGGATGTGGTCGCACGCGACCCGGATGTCCGTGCCGTCCTTGATCTTGCCGGGCGTGGCGCAGAACGCGTCCCATATCGAGGGACCCTTGCCGTCGCCCTGCGCATGTCCTTCGATCTGCGCGGCGCTGGTGGCGGCGCCGAGGACGAAGTCCCTCGGCAGGGACGGGAACGGGAACGTAGTGGAAGTCATGGTGCTGAGGTCATTTGACGGCGCCGGCCGTGAGGCCCGCGACGAGGCGGCGTGCGGAGAAGACGAAGGCGACGAGCAGCGGCAGCATCGCGATGGCGGAGCCGGCCATCAGCGCTCCCCACTCGGTGTTGTTGGGGCTCTGCATGCTGCGCAGCGCCAGCGGCACGGTGTAGTGCTCGACGCTGCGCATCACCACCAGCGGCCCGACGAAGTTGTTCCAGGCATTGATGAAGGTGATCAGCCCCAGCGTGCCGAGCGCGGGCCCGCACAGCGGCATCACCACGCTCCAGAACGTGCGCAGCTCGCCGCAGCCGTCCATGCGGGCGGCGTCGATCAGGTCGCGCGGGATCGCCGAGCCGATGTACTGGCGCATCAGGAAGATGCCCAGCGCCCCCGCCGCACCGGGCACGTACAGCGCGCGCGGCGTGTCGATCCAGCCCAGCAGGTCCATCACCATGAAGTTCGGGATCATGTTGAGGAAGCTGGGCAGCATCATCGAGCCGACCACCAGCGCGAACAGGATCTTCTTGCCGGCGAACTCGTGCACCGCGAAGGCGTAGCCGGCCAGCGCGCACAGCAGCAGGTTCAGCGCGGTGGTCATGCAGGCCACATACAGGCTCATGCCGAGATTGCGCCAGAACGGCAGGCGCTCCAGCAACAGGTGCAGGTTCGACAGCAGGTGCGTGCCGAACCACACCGGCGGCGGCGACGCGAAGATGTCGGTGCGCGCCTGCGTGGCGAAGACGAACGTGAACCAGAACGGCGCGGCCAGCAGCACGACGCCCGCGAACACGAGCATCAACGTGGCGACGCGCGCGGGCGTCAGCCGGTCAGCGCGCGACATCGTGCGCTCCTTCCTTGCCGAACAGCCGCCCGTTGGCATACGTGAGCGCGGCGATGAGGAAGAACAGCAGCCACGACACGGCCGATGCGGTGCCGAAGTCGCCGTCGGAGAATGCCATGCGGTACATGAACATCGCCGTCGTCATCACGTCGGTGGCCACGCCGGAATCCGGCGGGATCAGGATGAACGGCTCCTCGAACAGCTGCAGGTTGCCGATCAGGGTCAGCGTGATCGCGAAGAACATCATCGGCTTGAGCAGCGGCAGCGCGACGTAGCGGAACTGCTGCCAGCGCGACGCGCCGTCCAGCGTGGCGGCCTCGTACAGGTCGCCCGAGATCACCTGCAAGGCCGACAGGTACAGCACCACGTTCCAGCCGAGGTAGCGCCAGAACACGACGAAGGCGATCGCCGGCCGGGCCCAGAACGAGTCGCCCAGCCAGTCGATCGGCGGGCCCGGGAGGATCGCGTTGATGACGCCGAAGTCCTTGGAGAACAGCGTCGTGAAGATCAGCGCGATCGCGACGCTGGACGTCACGTAGGGCACGAAGTACGCGCCGACGACGAAGTTCCTGCTGCGCTTCAGGCTCATGTGGATGAAGAACGCCAGCGGCAGCGCGACCAGGTGCTGCGGCACGCCCGACGCCACCGCGAACCACAGCGTGTTCAGCAGCGACTTCGAGAACCAGGGATCGGTGATCGCGTACTTGTAGTTCTCCAGCCCCACCCAGTGCATCGCGGCCAGGCCCGACGCCGCGTCCCACTGGTGCAGCGACAGCCAGATCGAGAACAGCAGCGGGAACAGGCCGAACACCGCGAACAGGATGAAGAACGGCGAGATGAAGGCGTAGGGCGCGAGCTTGCGCAGGCGCTTGCGGCGCGCGGCTGCGCGCGCGCTCGCCCGCGCGTGGGCGGACTCGGAGGCGGCGATGGCGGACCCGCTGGAGAGCATGGTGTTCATGGCGTGCGGGTCAGCGGCGGGCGCGGTGCTCGATCAGCCACCTGGCGTCGGCGAGCGCCTCGTGGATGTCCTTGCCGCGGGCGATCACGTTCTGGTACTCGGCGCGCACGGCATCGGTGGCCATCGCGTCGTACTTGTCGACGGGGATCGCCGGCACGCGGGCGGCGGTGTCGCGCCACAGCACGCCGGCGCGCTGGCCGCCGAGGAAGGCGATGGGCTGGTCGACGACCGGGTCCTGCTGCGCGGCGATCAGCGCGGGGAAGTTGCCGAACTGGGTCAACGAGTCGAGCTGGGTCTGGCGGTCGGCGGTCATGAAGCGCACGAACTGCCAGGCCTCGGCCTTGTGCTGCGCATGCCTGGGGATCGCATAGAACGAACCGCCGTACGACGCGTACAGGCCGCCCGGCAGCGGCGCCGAGCGCCACTTGCCGGCGGTCGCCGGCGCGAGCCAGTTCTTCAGGTGCCCGGCCAGCCACGCGCCCATCATCTGCCCGGCGATGCGGTCGGAGCGGAAGCCCGCGACCCACTCGTTGGTCCACATCGTGGTGCCCGCGTCGATGCCGGCCTGGTGCGCGCGGCGCCCGAGCTCGAACGCACGCACGAAGCGGGGTTCGCCGACCAGCACCTTGCCGTTGCGGTCGAAGTAGATGCCCTGGCCCGGCGGCAGGTCGGAGCGGATGACGATGTCGACGATATCGGTGCTGCTCGCCAGGATGCAGGCCCCGGTGGCGGCCTTGAGCTTGATGCCGGCGGCGATGAACGAATCCCAGTCGCGCGTGAGGTCGCCTTCGGCGAGACCTGCCTTGGCGAGGAGGTCCGCGCGATACAGCAGCGTGCCGGGGCCGATGTCGGCCGGCAGCGCGCCGAGCTCGCCCCTGGGGTTGGTGGCCTGCGCGAGGGTGTAGGGCACGAAGGCGTCGCGCAACGCGCCGGCGCCGTACGGCGGCTGGTACAGGTCCTCGAAGCCGCCGGAGCCGACGAACTTGCCGATGAACTTGAAGTCGACGGCCATCACGTCGGGCAGGCCGGAGCCGGTGGCCAGCGCGGTGGTCATCGCGTTGTGGTGGTCGGCGTACTGCAGTGAGACGATGCGCACGTCGATGTCGGGATGCAGCGCATGCCAGCGCGGCAGCGCAGCCTTGGCGGCGCGATCGAGGTCAGGGAAGGTGGCGAGCGTGATCGTGGTCGCGGCCCGGGCTTCGCCGGCGGGCGCGAGCGCGCCCGTCAGGAAGGTGGCCACGGCGAACGCGATCGCCAGGAACGGCTTGGACATGGTGGGAGGTCAGCGTGGCGGAAATACCGCACCGCGGACCGCCGCGAACGGCGGTCCGGGTGCGAAAAGGAGCGGCGCCCTGGCGACGCACGGCCGCCCGAAGGCGCTTGCACCGCAGCCGCCAGGCGGAGGTTCGTCGTTTGGGCGCCGCGGCCCACCAACCGTCAGAAGTCGTAGCCGAAGTTCATGCCGAACGTGCGCGGCGGCATGTACTGCGACTGCCATGCGCCGAACGAGTTCTGCGCATTGGTCTTGATGCGGCCGTCCTCGACGTTCTGGACGTACGCGTCGACCCACCAGTCCTTGGCCGCCTGGTAGCGCAGGCCGAGGTCGGTGCGGCTGTAGGCCTTCTGCGTATCGCCGGGGCCCATGTTGAACACGCTGAGGTAGCTCGCCGACTCGTAGTGGAAGTTGACGCGCGGCTGCAGCTTGCCGCCGTCGGCAAAGTGGAAGGTGTGCTCGTAGCCCAGCTGCATCGAGCCCGTGGGCGAGTGCGGCAGGCGGTTGCCGGTGACGTTGACGCACTTGATCGTCGCGTCGGTCGGGCACACCGGCAGCGCGTAGTCGTTGCTGCCCGCCATCAGGAAGCCCAGCTTGGTGTGGGTGTAGGCCAGGCCCAGCTGCACCGTGTCGTCCTTGGTGACGCGCGCGGTGAGTTCCGACTCCGCGCCGTAGACGGTCGCGCCCTTGGCGTTGGACGTGACCAGCGAATGGCTGCCGTCGGCGTTGGTGACCGGCGCGCTGAACTGGAAGTTCTTGAAGTCCTCGTGGTAGATCGAGTTGTTCCAGGTCACGGTGCCCGAGAACAGCGTGTTCTTCGAGCCGATCTCGTAGTTGGTCAGCGTCTCGGGGCCGTAGTGCACGCCGCCGTCCTGCAGGCCGCCGGACTTGTAGCCGGTGGAGACGCTGCCGTAGACCATGAAGTCCTTGGACAGGTCGTAGTTCACGCGGCCGAGCCAGGTGGCCTTGTTGCCGGTGAAATGGCCGTCGTTGTGCTGGTACGTGGTGAAGCCGGCCTGCGCGGGCGTGGTGCCCGGGTCGATCGGGTAGTTCGGCGAGGTCGGCCCGACGGCGTTGTTGGTGCCGCCCTCGTTCTTGCGGTCGTCCCACGTGAAGCGCGCGCCGCCGGTCAGGTGCAGGGCGTCGGTCACGTTCCAGGTGGCCTGGCCGAACGCGGCCTCGGACTGCACGGTTTCCTTGGGCTGCACGAACGAGCCCTGCCAGCCGATGTTGCCCTGCTGCGTGCCGTTGGAGATCGGGATGTCGAAGCGGATGCCGTTGTCCTCGGCGGCGTAGTACGCGCCCAGGATCCAGTCCACCGCATGCGTGCCGCGCGACTGCAGCTGGAACTCGTGGCTCTGGTTCTTGTAGTGCGACCAGTTCGTGCGGTCCTCCTGCACCGTCGCGCCGGTGGTGAAGCTGGTGGGCACGGTGGCGCCGCCGGACTGGTCGAAGTCGCCGGAGCCCTTGAAGTCGGAGTAGCCCGCCGTGTAGTTGAAGGCCAGGTAGTCGCTCAGGTTCCAGTCGACGCGGCTGCGGAAGGTGTTGACGTTGCGGTCGAGGTACGGGGCCACGCTGACGAGCGCCGACCAGAACTTCTCGCCGGGGCGGGGGTCCTGCATCAGGTTCATGCTGGGCGTGCCGCGATCGAGGAACTTCTCGTACGACGCGTTCCACGTGATGTCGCGTGTGGGCTTCCACTTGAAGCTCAGGCGCGCGGCGCTCTGGTCCTGCGCGTTGTACTTCGGGCCCGCCTGCACGAAGGTGTTCGGGTCGATCGGCTGGAACGGCTTGGAGCCGGCGGCCGGGTTCGAGGCGTTGTAGGCGGCCTGCTGGTCGGCCAGCGACGGCAGCTTGGGCGTCTGGTAGTCGACGTAGCCGTCGTGCTGCTCGTGGACGAACGCGGCGCGGATCGCGAAGGTGTCCGACAGCGCGATGTTGAACGCGCCGCGCGCGCCCCAGCGGTCGTAGCTTCCGAGGCCGGCCTGCACGCTGCCGAAGTTGCCGGAGGTGTCGGCCTTGGCGGTCTGCATGTTGACCGCGCCCACCGTGGAGTTGCGGCCCCACAGCGTGCCTTGCGGCCCGCGCAGCACTTCGATGTTCTCCATGTCGAACAGCAGCGCGGCGGCGCCTTCGGCGCGCGGCGCGTAGATGCCGTCGACGAACAGCGCGACCTCCGGGTCGGCGTACTCGGTCTTGGCGCTGTCGTTGCCGATCCCGCGCATCGTCATCGTGATGACGCCGTGGTCGCCCTCGGTCGTCGCCTGGAAGCTGGGCGACAGGTGCACGACGTCCGCGATCGTCTGGACGTGCGCCTTCTCGATCTGCTCGGCGGGGATCGCCGTGACGGCCAGCGGCGTTTCCTGCAGCGTGGTGGTGCGCTTGGTCGCGGTCACGGTGACCTGCTGCACCTCGCCGTTGTCGGGCTTGGCGGCGCTGGCCGCGGCGGCCGGGCCGGCGGCGCCCTGCGCATGCGCTGCGGTGGCGCCCGCGAGCAGCGCGAGCACGGCCAGGTGGATCGGGGAGGCGAGGCCTCGGGAATTCTGAGAGCGGTTGGTCACGTTGTCTCCAATTTGTGGCGCGTCTTTTGCGACGTCATCTTCAGGACTCTGGGGCAGGCTGCTTCCGCGTTCGCGATGCCCGGCTCGGCATCGTGCTCACGGTCCTCACCTTCCGTTCTTCCAGCGGCGCCCGGGCGGGCCCGGTCGCTGCATTCCGCAGCACACACGGCGTGCTCGACACCGCGCTCCGCCGCCCTCCGCGCCCGTTGCCGGACGGTCGGAGAGCTGGAATGGGTCGCATGATGCCGATCGATGACAACGCTGTCAACGGTCATCGAACGGTTAGATGACAGCGTTGTCTTTTCACCGATATGATGCGCTATATGGAGCCGGCGCTCCGGGATCAGGGAAACCACGGAGACGCTCCAGGCCCGACCACGAACGATGCGCCGAAGCAGGAGACGACCCCCATGACACCGATCCAGCGCATCCTCATCGTCGGCGGCGGCACCGCCGGCTGGCTCACCGCGGCCTTCCTCGCGAAGACGCTGGGCACCGCCGGCGGCGGGCCGCGCATCACGCTCGTCGAGTCGGCCGACATCGGCATCGTCGGCGTCGGCGAGGGCACGTTCCCGTCGATCCGCGGCACGCTGGCCGCCATCGGCATCGACGAGGCGCGCTTCATCCGCGAGTGCGACGCCACGTTCAAGCAGGGCGTGAAGTTCGTCGACTGGGCCGACGCGCCCGGCACGCCGCACAACCACTATTTCCATCCGTTCAACGCGCCCAGCCAGCGCCCCGGCGCGCCGGAACTGCTGCCCTACTGGCTGCTCGGCGAGGGCCGGCCGCGCGCGTTCGCGGACGCCGTCTCGATGCAGCAGTGCGTGGCCGACGCCGCGCGCGCGCCCAAGCGCGCGAGCGACCCCGACTTCGCCGGCCCGATGAACTACGCGTACCACTTCGACGCCGGCAAGCTCGCGGCGCTGCTGGCCACGCATGCGAAGTCGCTCGGCGTCGCGCACGTGCTGGACACCGTCGAGCGCGTCGAGCTCGACGCGCGCGGCCACGTCGGCGCGGTGGTGGGCCGCGCGAGCGGCGCGCTCACCGCCGACCTCTACGTCGACTGCACGGGCTTTCGCGCCGCGCTGATCGGCCAGGCGCTGGGCTCGCAGACGAGGCGCCTCGACGACGTGCTGTTCGTCGATCGCGCGCTCGCGCTGCAGGTGCCCTACCCCGCGGCCGACACGCCCATCCCGTCGTACACGATCTCCACCGCGCACGAGGCCGGCTGGACCTGGGACATCGGCCTGCAGCAGCGGCGCGGCATCGGCTACGTCTATTCCAGCCGGCACACGAGCGACGAGCGCGCCGAACGCGTGCTGCGCGACTACGTCGGCCCCGCCGCCGACGGCCTGGCGCCGCGCGCGCTGAAGCTGGACGTGGGCTACCGCGAGCGCACGTGGATCGGCAACTGCGTGGCGATCGGCCTGTCCGCGGGCTTCCTCGAGCCGCTGGAGTCCTCGGGCATCGGCCTGATCGAGTTCGGCGCCTACCTGGTGGGCTACCTGCTGCCGGCGCTGGAAGACCTCGACACCGCCGCCGCCTCGTTCAACGAGATGATGCGCGCGCGCTTCGAGCGCATCGTCGACTTCCTCAAGCTGCACTACGCCATCACGCGCCGCACCGATACCGCGTTCTGGCGCGACAACGCCGACCCGTCGTCGTGGACGGCCTCGCTGCGCGACAAGCTCGCGCTGTGGCGCAGCCGCCCGCCGCATCGCCTGGACTTCGTCGCCGATCTCGAGATGTACCCGTCCTCGAGCTGGCAGTACGTGCTGTACGGCATGGGGTACCCGACCGACCTGGCCGGGCGCCACGCCGCCTGGTCGCGCGTGGACGACGCCCGGCGCGAGTTCGCGATGATCCCGCAGGTCGCGCAGCGCGCGCTGCAGGACCTGCCGGACCACCGCGCGCTGGTGCAGGCGATGGTGGCCCGCGCCGCGGGCAGGCCCGTCCCGGCGATGGCCTGATGACGGCCCCCCGCCTTCCGACGCCGGTCGCCGGCGCCACCGCCACCATCAACGACGTCGCCAGGCAGGCCGGCGTGTCGATCAAGACGGTCTCGCGCGTGATGAACAACGAGCCCGGCGTGCGGCCCGACACCCGCGCGAAGGTGCTGCAGGTGATGACCGCGCTGCGCTACCGGCCCAGCCAGTCGGCGCGCAGCCTCGCCGGCGCGCGCTCGTTCCTGATCGGGCTGCTGTACTTCGACCCGAGCGCCGCGTTCGTCTCGCGCGTGCAGCAGGGCGCGACCATGCGCTGCCGCGAGGCCGGCTACCACCTGGTGGTCGAATCGATGGACAACGACGCGCACGACCTGGGCGAGCAGGTGCACCGCATGGTCTCCACGCTGCGGCCCGACGGCATGATCCTGACGCCGCCGCTTTGCGACAACCCGCACGTGCTCAAGGCGCTGCACGACAGCGGCACGCCGACGGTGCTGGTGTCGCCGGCCAGGCAGCGCAAGGACATGCCCAGCGTGCGCATGGACGACGTCCACGCGGCCGAGGAGATCACCAATCTCCTGATCAGCCTGGGCCATCGCCGCATCGCGTTCATCCGCGGCGCCGCCGACCAGGCCGCCTCCGCGCTGCGCGAACAGGGCTTCGTCCAGGCGATGAAGGCGGCGCGCGTGGAGATCGCGCCGGAGCTGGTGATCGACGGCGACTTCACGTTCGACTCCGGCATCGCGGCCACGCACCAGCTGCTCAAGCTGCGCCACCACCCCACGGCCGTCTTCGCGAGCAACGACGACATGGCGCTCGGCGTGCTCGCCGCGGCGCAGCGCCAGGGCCTGGCGATCCCCGGCGACCTGGCGATCGTCGGCTTCGACGACTCGCCCGCCAGCAGCCTGGTCTGGCCGCCGCTGACGACGATGCGCCAGCCCACGATGGCCATGGCGCGCACCGCGGTCGACCTGCTCATCGGCACGCCCACGGTCGAAGGCACGCCCGGCGCGCGCACGTCGTCCGCGATGCAACGCGTGCTGGCGCACGAGTTGGTCGTTCGCGACTCGACCGCGGCGCCGGCGCGTCCCGTGCGCCCGGCGCGTCGCGCGGCGCGCGCTTGACGCCGCGATCCGTGAAGTAGTGCCGGCACCCCACCCCATCGGGGTGATGGCGCGCGCCAGGCGGCAGGGGAAGAATCGACTCCGAGGGCTTGGGTCGGCGTCGGAGGACACCCCGGCCCCCCGATCACGCTGCTGCCCTGGAGGGCACGCGCGCCCGGACCGCAACAGCACCGGGCGCGCGCGCAGCGGCCATTCGCGACGCGCAGCGTCGACAATGCACGGCGATGGATTCGCCCGACGCCTCCTGCCTGCCGCTGCTGCACGCCGACGCCACGATCGTCGCGGTCGACAAGCCCGCCGGCCTGCTGGTGCACCGTTCGTCGCTCGACGCGCACGAGACGCGCAGCGCCGCCGACCTGCTGCGTGCGCAGCTCGGGGTGCCCGTCTGGCTGCTGCACCGCCTCGACAAGGCCACCTCCGGCGTGCTGGCGTTCGCGCTGAACGCCGAGGCCGCCACGGCGGTCGGCAAGGCCTTCGAGTCGGGGGCGGTGCGCAAGCGCTACCTGGCGCTGGTGCGCGGCTGGCCCGACGAGCAAGGCGAGATCGACTACCCGCTCGCGCGCGATCCCGAACTGCCATCCACCGGCCAGCCGCGCCTGCCCGCCGTCACCCGCTGGCGCCGCCTCGCCTGCTTCGACTGGCCGTTCCCCGACGGCCGCCACGCGACGAGCCGCTACGCCCTCGTCGAGGTCGAGCCGCTGTCCGGCCGCCGCCACCAGATCCGCCGCCACTTCAAGCACCTGGCGCATCCGCTGGTGGGCGACACCACGCACGGCAAGGGCGCGCACAACCGCGCGGTCGCCGCGTGGCTGGGCACGTCGCGGCTGTGGCTGCATGCCACGCGGCTCGAACTGCCAGGCATCGACGGGCGGCCACCCCTGCGGATCGACTCGGTGCCGGACGCCTCCTGGCAGCCGTTGCTGCGCGTCAGGGGCGCCCCATGAGGCTCGCACGCTGCGAACCCGGGCGTGGGCAACGGAATGCCGTTTGCCGACGCACTGCCTTGGACACCGACCCGACGCCCTTCATCTCGAGGAAACACACATGCAGACCCTGGATCCGGGACCGTTCTTCCACGGCACGAAGGCCGACCTGCGCGTCGGCGACCTGCTCAGTGCGGGCTTCACGTCGAACTACAGGGACGGCCTGGTCATGAACCACATCTACTTCACGGCCCTCAGCAAGGGGGCCGGCCTGGCGGCGGAAATCGCCAGGGGAAGCGCCAGGCCACGCGTCTACGTCGTGGCACCCACGGGAGAGTTCGAGAACGATCCCAACGTGACCGACAGGAAGTTCCCGGGCAATCCGACCCGCTCGTACAGGAGCCGGTTTCCCTTGAGGATCCTGGGCGAGATCGAGTCCTGGGACAAGTTCGACACGGAGTTCGTCGCGCAGCTGCGACGCAAGGTGGCGGACGGGATGGGCGAGATCATCAACTAGTGTGCTGTCCCCGGCGCGACCAGCGGATGGTCTCTCCCACTCGCCATGCGGTCGGCGCCGGTGCGGCGCATGGCCTCGCGGCGATTCCGGGGACACCGCCTGGCGTCACGCGGGGAGGCCGCGCCGCAGCCGGTACCGGACTTCGACGCCGTCCTTCACGTCCTCGCGTGTCCACCCCTGCGCCGCGTAGAAGCGGTCGGCGCGCGTGTTAGCGGCGGTGCCCAGGCGGACCTCGTCGAAGCCGATCTCGAACAGCCAGTCCGCGGCGAGTCGCAGCAGCCGCTTGCCGGCGCCCAGGCCTTCGCGCAGCGGGTCGACGAACAGCGCCCAGATCGAACCGTCGGTGCGATCGGCGTACGAGAAGCCGATGAGCTCGCCTTCGAGCTCGGCGACCCAGCCGCGACCCAGCGCGTCGAGGTAGTCGCGGTACATCTGGCCGGTGATGCGCTCAGGGTCGGACAGCGCGTTCTCGCGCACCGCCAGGCGGATGCGCGACATCGCGGGGATGTCGGCGAGCGTCGCGCGGCGGAACGCCAGGCCGCTCAAGCGCGGCCCTTCGCGGGCGCCGCGGTCGACCCGCGCACCACCACCTCGTGCGGCAGCACGCGCACGGACGCGGCCTCGCCCGGCCTGGCGACGCCGGTGAGCAGCATCTCGACGGCCGCCATCGCCATCTCGGCCAGCGGCTGGCGCACCGTCGTCAGCTCCGGCCAGACGAGCGTGGCCGCGCGCGAATCGTCGAAGCCGACGATGGCGACGTCGTGCGGCACCGCGATGCCCAGGCGCTGCGCCGCGGTGAGCGCGCCGAGGGCCATGTCGTCGTTGGCCGCGAAGATCGCCGTGGGCGGCTTCGCGCTGGCGAACAGCGCCTGCGCGGCGGCGACGCCGGCCTCGAACTGGAAGTTGCCCGGCTTGATCAGGTCGCGGTCGACGGCGATGCGGTGCGCCTTGAGCGCGCGCTCGTAGCCGAGGCGGCGCCGCTGGCTGGCCGACTGGTTGCCCTCGATGAACGCGATGTCCTTGTGGCCCAGGCTGATCAGCAGGTTGGTGAGCTCCTCGGCGGCCAGGGTGTCGTCCATGCGCACCGCGGCCATGCCGTGGCCCTCGGCGCCGGGCGAGATGAGCACGCACGGCGTACGGTTGGTGCGCAGCACGTCCAGGATCTCGGGGTCGTCGCACAGCGGCGGCGTCAGGATCATGCCGTCGGGCCGCAGCGCCGCGAGCATCGACTCGATCTGCGCGTGCATGTGGCCGTCGTCCTTGCGCAGCGACTCGACCACCAGGTGGCGCCCCGCCTCGCGGCAGCCGAGCGTGGCGCCCTGCTGCACGCCGGCCACGAAGGCGGCGCTGGGGTCGTAGTACAGCAGGCCGATCAGGAAGGACTTCGCGCCCGCCAGGCTGCGCGCGGACAGCTGCGGCCGGTAGTTCAGCGCGGCGACGGCTTGCTGGACGCGGGCCCGCGTGTCCGCGTGGACCGTCGGCTCCTTGTTCATCACGCGCGAGACGGTCTTGATCGACACGCCCGCGTGACGGGCGACGTCGATGATGGTGGGGGCTGCGCCCGCTCGCTTGTTCACTGTGTCGCCACTTTCGGATTCGTTCTGTCGGCGGCCGGGGATCGTGTCGACCCGGCGCGAAACGCCTCGTTTTCGCCAGTCTAATGTTTCCCCTTTGAAAATCAGCAGGGAACCATGGGATTTGCTCTGCCCAGCCGCCGAGTATGGGGGCAGCATGGCGCCATCGTTGGAAATCCGCCGCACGAGACAAAACGAAACACGGCGATACGGCCCTGAAAGCAAGCCGGCCTGCGACCGATGCCCAATGAGGACATGGCGAAACGACAGACGTCGCCATGACACCCCAACCGAAGGAAAGATCATGAACAAGACCTGGCTGAAGCGCACCCTGCTGGGTGTGGCCGTCTCCACCGCCCTCCTGGGCAGCGTCGCCGCGTACTCGCAAGGCAGCGGCTTCCACCACGGCCCGCCGTCGCCCGAGCAGATCGCCCAGCACGAGCAGCACATGCTCGAGCACGTCGGCAAGAAGCTCAACCTCGACGCCAACCAGTCCGCCAAGCTCAAGGCGCTGGCCGACCTGGCGATCGCCGACCATGCGCCGCCGGCCGCCGGCGCCGACCCGCACGCCAAGATGGCGGCGCTGATCTCGGGCGCCAAGTTCGATCGCGCCGGCGCGCAGGCGCTGGCCAACGAGCACGTGGCCAAGATGCAGGCCAACGCCCCCGGCCTGATCAACGCCTTCGGCGACTTCTACGACAGCCTCGACGCCACCCAGCAGGCGCAGCTGCGCGAGCTGGCGGCGCGCCACCACGGCATGTTCATGTTCGGCATGGGCGGGTTCGGCGGCCACGAAGGCCACCACGGTCCGCACGGCGGTCCCTCGGACGCGTCCGGCAACTGACGCCCGACCCGGCGGGACGCGCACCGTCCCGCGCGACGAGGCAGCGGCCGCCCGGCCCTGCCTCGCCGCCGTTTCCGCCCTACCATCGCCGCATGCGCCGACTCCTGATGATCGACGACGACGCGCTGCTCGCCGCGCCGCTCGCCACCTATTTCCGCCGCTTCGACTACGAGCTCGACAGCGCCACCACCCCCAGCGAGGGCCTGGCCAGGCTGCGCGCGACGCCGTACGACGCGGCCATCCTCGACGTCATGCTCCCGGAGATGGACGGCTTCGAGCTGTGCCGCACGATCCGGCGCGAGTCCGACATCCCGATCGTGATGCTCACGGCGCGGGGCGACGTGATGGACCGCATCGTCGGCCTCGAGATCGGCGCCGACGACTACATTCCCAAGCCGTTCGAGCCGCGCGAGCTGCTCACGCGCATCCAGACCATCCTGCGCCGCGCCCGCGCGCCGGTGGCCACGCCGCAGGGCCGGCTCGTCTTCGACGGTCTCGAGATCGACCTCGAGCGGCGCCAGGTGCTGCGCCAGGGCGAGCCGGTGGAGCTCACCGGCACCGAGTTCGAGCTGCTGGCCATGCTCGCGAAGGCGCCGCAGAAGGTGTTCCATCGCGACGAGATCCTGAACCGGCTGCGCGGCCAGGACGCCGACCTCTACACCCGCGCCGTCGACATCCTCGTGAGCCGCCTGCGCAGGAAGCTCGAGCCGCTGGACTGCATCAAGACGTTGCGCAACGCGGGCTACGCGTTCGCGGGCGGGCACGCATGAGCCCGCTGGCGACGCCCTCGCGCTGGCGCGCGCGCTTCCCGTCGCTGGGCGCGCGCCTGGTCGGCCTGTTCCTGGTGCTCGCCCTGGCCGTCGGCGTCACCTTCATGATGGGCATCCACGCGCAGCAGCGCGCCGGCTGGCACGAGATGCTGCGGCCGCTGGTGATGAACTACACCGACACCCTGGTGGCCGAGATCGGCTCGCCGCCGGACGTCGACCGCGCGCGGCTGCTGGCGCAGCGCCTGCCCCTGCGCATCCGCATCGAGGGTCCGCAGATCAACTGGGACTCCGCCGACGAGCCGCGGCCGCCACCGCCCGCCCCGGAGGACGGGCCGCCACGGCCGCCGCGGCATCCTCTGGTCACGCTGCCCAACGGCGACCCGCTGCCGCTGGTGGTGCCCGAGCCGCGTCCGCCGCGCGGCGAACGCCCGCCGCCATCGGGCGTGCCGCATCCCGGCCTGCACGGCGCGCCGCACCTCCTGGCGCTCAACACCGACATCGATCCCAGCCTGTGGCGCGTCGTGCGCCGGCTGCCGGACGGCCACCGCGTCGTCTTCAGCCTGGCCGACATGTCGCACGAGCAGCGCGTCGAGCACATCGGCTGGGCCACGCTGGCCGTGCTGCTGCTGTTCACCGCGCTGGCCTACGCGTGGGTGCGCCACATGCTGAGTCCGCTGGCCGCGCTGCGGGCCGGCGCGATCCGCTTCGGCCAAGGCGACTTCTCGCAGCCCATCTTGCCGCGCAACCGCGACGAACTGGGCGACCTCGCCGAGCAGATCAATGCGATGGCCGCGCGCCTTCACCACATGCTCGACGCCAAGCGCCAGCTGCTGCTGGCCATCAGCCACGAGCTGCGCTCGCCGCTGGCACGCGCCCGCATGAACGCCGAGCTGGTCGACGAGAGCACCGAGCGCAGCGCGCTGTTGCGCGACCTCGGCGAGATGCGCGACCTCATCACCGACCTGCTGGAGAGCGAGCGCCTGGCCGACGTGCAGGCCGGCGGCCACGCCGCGCTGCACACCGAGGCGACCGACCTGTCGGCACTGGCCCACGAGCAGTGCGATGCCCAGGCCGCGGCCGGCGCGGTGACGCTCGCGCTCGCCGACGGCCTGCCGGCGCTGCCGCTCGATCGCGCCCGCATGCGGCTGCTGCTGCGCAACCTCGTCGACAACGCGCTGCGCCACGGCGCCGAGGCGGCGCAGCCGCCCTGCGTCTCGACCGCGCTGGCGCCCGGCGCGGTGCAACTGGTGGTGCGCGACTTCGGCCCCGGCATGGACGACAGCCAGCTGCGCCACGCCGCCGAGGCGTTCTACCGCGCCGACGCGGCGCGCCTGCGCAGCACCGGTGGCGTCGGCCTCGGCCTGTACCTCTGCCGCCTGGTCGCCGAGGCCCACGGCGGCACCCTCTCCCTGCGCAACGCCCATCCGGGCCTGCAGATCACCGTCGAGCTGCCGCTGCCCGCCGCCTGAGCAGGGCCGCGGGCGCCGGGTCTTGCCTTTTGCCCCGTCGGAGCTCGCTTCGCGCAGGCTCGCGCCTTGCCTTCGACGGGACAGGGCGGCCATCGCCTGGCCGCCGGGGAGACTTCCATGAATCCGACCCGCATCCTGGCCGCCACCGCGCTGCTGGCCCTCGGCCCGCCCGCCTTCGCCGCCGATCCCCCGCAGGACGCCGCCAGCGCGGCGCGGCCCAAGGCGACGCTCGCCGCCCGCGCGAACCACCAGCTGCGGCAGGCCGACGTCCCCTCCGTGAAGACCGACCCCGACGGCAGCCTGGCCGCGCGCGCCAACGCCGATCTCGCGTCCCGCGCCGCCGACGACCGGCGCCCGCGCCTGCATGTCGAGCGCCAGAACCTGAAGGGCGCCGCGGCCACCAAGGCGATCGCTCAGCAGACGAATCCGAACACGATCGACCATGACACCGCGTACGGCGACAAGGATCACACCCAGCAGGTGACGAATCTCAAGGTGACGGTGAAGAAGCCCGGCGACACTGGCCACTGACTGCGCGGTTCGTCGCGGCATTGAAAGCGCAGCCGCCGCCCTCAAATGAGCGGGCAGGACGACTGCCGGCCCCTGCGACCCTGCGCGGCTCCGGGTTCGTCGCTTGCTCGTCGAGCGCCGTCGCGCCCACGTCGGGGCGTCTCCGCGCTCGCGCGCCAAGGATCCACTGATGAACGCATCGCCTCGCAACGCCCTCGTGTTCGCCAACCCGCTCCTCCTGTGGAGCACGTTCGGCTTGAAGATGCTGCAGATGTCGACGGCTGCCGCGCAGGTCATCGCGATGCGGACCACCCGCATGGCCGCGCATGGCGCGAATCCGAACGCGGCCGACCGGCGCGAGATGCACCGCATGGGCGCCGAGAAGGTCGACGCCTTCTCGCGCGCGGGCACGGCGCTGGCGGCCGGCACGATGCCCCTGCTGTTCGGCATGGCGATGCAGGCCTGGCGCACCGGCTTCGACCTGTGGGCCGCCTCGACGCGCCTGGCGTCGAGCCGCTCGATCCCGCAGACGATGGCCCGCCAGCGGCAGCTCGCCGGCACGCTGATGCGCGGCGCCGCCGCGGCCGGCCATGGCGCGACGTCGGCCGCCACGGCGCGCCTCGCGCACCGCGCGCTGGCCCCCGTGCATCGCAAGGCTGCCGCCAACGCGAAGCGCCTGTCGAAGAAGGCCCGCTGACACACGACTGCCGCCATGGACTTCAAGGACTACTACAGCGCCCTGGGCGTCGCCCGCGACGCCAGCGAGGACGACATCCGCAAGGCCTACCGCAAGCTGGCCCGCAAGTACCACCCCGACGTCAGCAAGGAAGCCGACGCCGACGCGAAGATGCGCGAGATCAACGAGGCGCGCGACGTGCTGTCCGACAAGGACAAGCGAGCGGCCTACGACCAGCTCGCGGACCACGTGGCGCGCGGCGGCAGCCCCGACGGCCACTTCCGCCCGCCGCCACCCGGCTGGGACGAGGGCTTCGAGTTCCACCGCGGCCCCGGCCAGGGCCCGGCCGACCACGCCGACTTCAGCGAGTTCTTCTCATCGATCTTCGGCGGCCGTGGCGGCATGGGCGGCGGGACGGGCGGGATGGGCGGAGGGCCGCGCGGCCCGTACCGCGAGCGCGGCGAGGATCATCACGCCGCCATCGAGATCTCGCTGGAGGACGCGCTGCACGGGGCCGAGCGCCAGCTCTCGCTGCGTGCCCAGGAGATAGACGGCCAGGGTCGACCGCACCTGGTCAACCGCACGCTCGACGTGAAGATCCCGGCCGGCGTGCGGCCGGGCCAGTACATCCGCCTGGCCGGCCAGGGCCTGCCCGGCCACGGCGGCGAGCCGGCCGGCGACCTGTACCTCGAAGTGCGCATCGCGCCACACAAGCGCTACCGCGTGGAAGGCAGCGACCTGTACATGACGCTGCCCGTCACGCCCACGGAAGCCGCGCTCGGTGCGCATGTCACGGTGCCGACGCCCTCGGGCGCGCACGTCGACGTGGCCATCCCGAAGGGTGCGCGCAACGGCATGAAGCTGCGGCTCAAGGAGCGCGGCCTGGGCGGCAGGACGCCGGGCCACCTGTACCTGCTGATCGAGATCGCGCTGCCGCCGGCCGACAACGACGCCGCGCGTGCCGCCTACGAGGCGCTCGCCAAGGCGACGCCCTCGTTCGATCCCCGCATGAACCTGGGAGCCTGACATGCGCGCGGTCACCACCGTCATCGAATCGACGCCGCTCACGCTCGGCGAACTGGCCCGCGCCGTGGGCGCGGAGGATCAATGGGTCGTGCGGCTCGTGGAAGTCGAGATCCTGCACGTCGACTCGCCCGGCGACCCGCCGGAGCGCTGGCACTTCCGCAGCGACGCCCTGCAACGGGCGCTGGCCGCACGGCGCCTGGAGCGCGACTTCGGCGCCAACCTGGACACTGCGGCGCTGATCCTCGACCTGCAGTCCGAACTGCGCCGCGTGCGCGCGCTGATGCACGCGCACGGGCTCGCGTGACGCGCGGGCGGCCGCGCGGGTGAGGCGTCGGCGCCAGCGTGGCCAGGCCAGGGCGGCCCGTACATGAAGCGCAGCATCCGAGCGTCGAGGAGCACCGGGCCTGCGCGTAGGCTGGCTTCGTCGCCGCGCTGCGTCATGCGCGCAGGATCCTGTCGATCGGCTTGCCCTTGGCGAGCTCGTCGACGAGCTTGTCCAGCCAGCGGATCTTCTGCATCAAGGGGTCGGCCACCGTCTCGACGCGCACGCCGCAGACCACGCCGGTGATCAGCGCGCTGTTCGGGTGGATGGCCGGCGCCTGGTCGAAGAAGGTCCGCATATCGCTTTGCGCCTCGAGCTGGCGCCGCAGCCCGGCCTCGTCGTAGCCGGTGAGCCAGCGGATGACGCGATCGACCTCGTCGCGCGTCCGGCCCTTGCGCTCGGCCTTCTGGACGTAGAGCGGGTACACGCTGGAGAACGCGGTGGAGAAGAGGCGGTGTTCGGTCATGGGGGCGCTCCTCGGCGGACCAGCCGGTCCGTGCTGCCGCCGCCGCGCTGACGATAGCGCAACGTCTTGGCGGGGGTGGTTCCTGCGACTCCGCTCCGCTGCGCGCAGGATGACCGTTTCGGGGCGCCTCGGCGCGGGACGACGGTTCGGGGCTTCGCTCAGCCCGAGGTGGCGGTTCGGGCCTTCGCGGGTGATGCCGCCGGTCCTGGAAGCGCTCACGACGCCGCTGCCCGCTTGCGCCAACCAGGTGTCATCCTGCGCGCAGTCGCAGGATCCACGAACGCCGAGGTCTTGGCCGGGGGTGGCTCCCGCGACTCCGCTTCGCTCCCCGCAGGACGACGGGTTGAATCTTCACTGCTGACGATGAAGAGCGTCGCCTGTCATCCCACCGCTTGACACCAGCCTACTAGTTGGTAGACTGCGTGCCATGGACGTGGAACTCTCCCCGAAAGCCCGCGAGATCGTCGCCTGCGCGCAGTCGCTGCTCGCCGTGCGCGGCTACAACGGCTTCAGCTATGCCGACATCTCGGAAACCGTGCGGATCAGCAAGCCCAGCATCCACCATCATTTCGCCAGCAAGGCCGAACTGGTGCGCACGGTCGTCGTCCGCTACCGCGAAGGAGCGCGCGCCGGCATGGCCGCCCTCGAGCGGCAGATCGCCGACCCGCTGGCGCAGCTGCACGCCTACGTGGGCTACTGGGCGGCCTGCATCCGCGACGGCTCGGCGCCGTTCTGCGTCTGCGCGATGCTGGCTGCCGAGATGCCGTCCATCCCGGCCGAGGTCGCGGAGGAAGTGCGCGGACACTTCGACGACTTGGCCGCGTGGCTGCAGGCCGTGCTGGCGCGCGGCGTCGCGGACGAGGTCTTCCACTTGCGCGGCCCCGCCCAGGCCGAGGCCCTGGCCTTCATGGCGTCCGTGCACGGCGCCATGCTCGCGGCGCGCGCCCACGGCGACGCCGAGCTGTTCGGCACGATCATGAAGCCCGTGCTGCATCGCCTGACGCACCGTTGAGGTCGCCTGGCTTTTTTTTTGACCTCCAATGTCTACCAACTAGTAGGTCTACATTTCAAGGAAACATCATGCCCCATCCCCTCTCCACCCTGGGCATCGCCCACACCGCCATCAGCCTGGTCCCGCTCGCGGCGGGCCTGTACAGCCTGGCGATCCATCGCCGGATCGAGCCCCGGAGCACGGCGGGGCGTGTCTATGTCGCCGGACTGGTGGCGTCGGTGCTGACGTCCTTCGGCCTCTCGAGCACCGGCGGCTTCAACCCCGGCCACGCCCTGGGCCTCCTCGCCCTGCTCGCGCTCGCCACCGCGTGGTTCGTCCCCCGGATCGAGGCGCTGGGCCGGGCGCGCGACTACCTCGCCACGCTCGCGATGTCCTTCAGCTTCTTCCTGCTGCTGGTGCCCGGCATCAACGAGACGCTCACGCGGCTGCCGCCGTCGCAGCCGATCGCGGACGGCCCGATGTCGGCGATCGTCAAGGGCACGCTGGCCGCCTGGTTCCTGCTGTTCCTGGCAGGTGCCACGCTGCAGGTCAGGGCGCTGCGCGCGCGGCCTCGTGCCGACGTCGCGTGACGAACACGTCGCACGGGCCGGCTTTGTCCTAGACTGCGCGGGTCCCGCGCGCCCGCGCGGACGCCGTCCCACCGGAGCCCCGACATGCGCCACCTGCTCGCCGCCCTCGCCCTGACCACCGTCGCCGGCACGGCCGCGGCGGCACCGGCCGAACTGCTCAAGCCGATGGCCTTCCTCGCGGGGCACTGCTGGAAGGGCACGTTCGCGGACGGCAAGACCACCGACGAACACTGCTTCTTCTGGATGTACGGCGGCAGCGTGCTGCGCGACACCCATACGGTGCGCCGGCCCGGCAAGCCCGACATGACGGGCGAATCCACCTACTTCGTCGACACCGTGGGCAACCATGTCGCGTTCCTGTACATCGAGAACGGCGGCGGCTCCAGCCGCGGCACGGTGGAGAGCCTGCCCGAGGCACTGCTGTTCCCCGACACGCAATACGTCTCCGACGGCGAGGCACTCGTCTACCGCGCCCGCTGGACGCGCCAGGGCGACAAGGCCTACGAGGCCTGGAGCGAGGCGCAGGGGCCGGACGGGTGGACGACGATGTTCAAGGTCGTCCTCAAGCGGACGGATTGAGCCGGCGCGCTACTCGCCCGTCCCGAGCTCGCGCAAGCGGGCCTCGTGCGCCTCGATCCAGCGCGGCAACTCGTCCGCCGGCATCGCCTTGGCGACCAGGAAGCCCTGGCCGACCCCGCAGCCGGAGTCGCGCACGAGCTGCCAGTCGGGCAGCGTCTCGATGCCCTCGGCCACCGTCATCAGGCCCAGCTGGCGCGACATGTCGAGCGCGGACGTCAGGATCACGCGCAGGTTCGTGCGCTGCGCCGCGCCGTGCACGAAGGCGCGATCGATCTTGAGCTCGGTGAACGGGATGCGCGCGAGCTGCTGCATCGACGAGAAGCCGGTGCCGTAGTCGTCGATCGACAGCCGGAAGCCCTTCAGCCGCAGCCGCGCGAGAACGCCGAGCGCGACGCCCATGCAGTCGACGACCGAGTTCTCGGTAATCTCCAGGACGACCCGGCGGGCGTCCAGGCCATGTTCGTCGAGCAGCTGCGAGAGTTCGCGCACGAGCGACGGGTCGTCCAGCAGCCGCGGCGACAGGTTGACGGCCAGCGTCAGGTGCAGCCCGTCCGCGCGCCAGCGCGCGGCGGCGCCGAAGGCCTGGCGCAGGACCGCCATCGTCAGCCCGTGGATCAGCCCTTGCTGCTCGGCCACCTCGATGAAGCGGTCCGGGCCGACCGGGCCCAGCCGCGGATGCGTCCAGCGCGCGAGCGCCTCGACGCCGCAGACGTCGCCGCGCGCCATGTCGACCTTGGGCTGGTAATGCACGGCGATCTCGCCCGAGGCGATCGCGGCGGCCAGCTCGCCCGGGTCGATCGGCGGCAACGCGGCGCGGTCCGCCGCCGTCGCCGGGCCGGCGCGCTCGCGGTCCCAGCCCTCGAGCGCCGCCACCAGCGCCTCCTTGCTCAAGGGCTTGCGGATGCCCGCCACCACGGGGATGCCGAGATTGCGCGCCATCGTCTCGACGGTGTCGATCAGCACCGCCTCGCGGCCCGACACGACGATCAGCGGGATCGCGAGCCTGCGTTCATGCAGGCGCTCGATCAGCTCGATGCCGTCCATGCCGGGCATCTCGAGATCGACGATCGCCACGTCGGGCGGCAGCACGAGCAGCGACAGCAGCTCCAGCGCCTCGGCGCCGCTGGCCGCCTCGTAGATCATCTCGATGCCCAGCTCGCGGCACAGCGCCACCACCTGGATGCGCTGCACGATGTTGTCGTCGACGACCAGCAGCGAGGCGATGATCGGGGAAGGAGCCGGGGGGAGCATGTCCTCAGTGTGCCGCGAGGCTGCAAGTCTTGCACAGCCGAAGGGGTTCTGCCTCGTCTCAGCCGCCCCCCAGTTCGGCCGCGGCGTCGTCCTCCCAGCTCTTCCTGACGTCGGCCCAGCCCTTGGCGCCAAGCTTCTCCAGCGTCTCCATGTTGCGTTCGAAGATGGCCTCGGCCTCGGGGAACGCGGCCACCGCGCGATCCACGCTCTCCTCGCGCAGCAGATGCAGGGTGGGGTATGGCGAGCGGTTGGTCGCGTTGGTGATGTCGTCGGGTTCGGTGTCGGCGAACTGGAAGCGCGGATGGAAGCTGGCCACCTGCAGGACGCCGTCGAGGTCGAGATCCTCGACCGCAGCGTCGGCGAGCTCCAGGAAGTCGTTGAAATCCTCGAAGTCCGCCAATACCCTTGGGTGTATCAGCATGGTCGTGTCGACGACCTGGGGGTCGGTGTCGGCCAGCCGCTGCAACTCGACCACGAGCGTGGCGAGCAGCGTCTCGGGGTCGGTGGCGTCGCTGAAGACGTAGCGGATCTGGTCCTTGGCGTCGACGGCGCGCGCGAACGGGCACAGGTTCAGGCCGATGACGGCGCGGCGCACCCAGGCGCGCGTCTCGGCGACGGCCAGGTCGGCGGGCACGCCGTCGACGGAGGCGTCGCCGGTGTTCGAAGAGTCGGCCATGTCAGGCTCCTTCACGTTCGAAGATCAGGATCAGGTTGTTGGCCGGCATCGCGACCCGCTCGCGCAGGCGCAGGCCCGCGTCGCGCGCGTGCGCGGCGACGTCGGCCAGGCGGCGGATGCCCCAGCTCGGGTCGCGCTCGGTCTTGAGCCAGCGGTCGAATTCGACGTTGCTGGGCGCGAGCGGCTCGTCGTCGAGGATGTAGGGGCCGTAGGTGACGAGCACGCCGCCGCGCGCGAGGTGGCGGCCGGCGCCCTGCATCAGGCCGGGCAGCGTGGCGGGCGGCGATGCGTGCAGCATGTTGATGCAGGTGATGGCGTCGAAGGCGCCGGCGACCGGCCACGCGGCGGCGCAGACGTCCAGTTGCAGCGGCGGCGCGACATTGGCCAGCGGGCCGGTGCCGGCGGCGGCCTGCGGCGACTCCGCCAGGTCGGCCTCGTCCAGCACGCTCCAGGCGGCGATCGAGGGCAGCGAGGACGCCGCGTACTCGCTCGGCTGCCAGGTCCAGGCCGGCAGGTGGCGTGCGAACCAGGACACGTGCTGGCCGCTGCCGCTGGCGATGTCGAGCGCGCGGCCGGCGGGCGGCAGCACGCGTCGCAGCACGTCCAGGATCGGCTGGCGGTTGCGTTCGGCGGCGGGGCTGGACTGGCGGTCGGAGGCGGTCATCGTCGGGCACGGGAGGGCGGGCGCGCCGATCCTACTCCGCGTGGCGTGTCCGCGAGACGACGCATCGCCGACAATCGCGCCATGAACTCGCCCGCGCCCGCCTCCTCCTTCGACACGCTCCCGCTGCCCCCGCACGTGCTGGCCAACCTCTCGCAGCTGGGCTACGTCGAGATGACGCCCATCCAGGCGGCCGCGCTGCCCCCGGCGCTCGCGGGCCGGGACCTGATCGCGCAGGCCAAGACGGGCAGCGGCAAGACGGCCGCGTTCGCGCTCGCGATGCTGGACAAGCTCAACCCGCGCCACTTCGGCGTGCAGACGCTGGTGCTGTGCCCCACGCGCGAGCTGGCCGAACAGGTGGCCGTCGAGACCCGCCGCCTGGCACGCGCCGAGGAGAACATCAAGGTGCTGACGGTGGTCGGCGGCGTGCCCGTGCGCAACCAGCTGGCGAGCCTGGAGCACGGCGCGCACGTCGTCGTCGGCACGCCAGGCCGCGTGCTGGACCTGCTGGAGCGCGAGGCGCTGGACCTGTCGGGCCTGAGGACGCTGGTGCTGGACGAGGCCGACCGCATGCTGGACATGGGTTTCGTCGACGACATCAAGGCCGTCGCGGGCGCCTGCCCCAGGACGCGCCAGACGCTGCTGTTCTCGGCGACGTATCCCGAGGGCATCGCCAAGCTGAGCCAGCAGTTCATGCGCGACCCGCAGACGGTGAAGGTCGAATCGCGCCATTCCGCCGCGCAGATCGTGCAGCTCTGGTACGAGGTGAAGGACCAGGACCGCCTGCACGCCGTCGGCCGGCTGCTGCGCCACTACCAGCCCGCCAACACGATCGCGTTCTGCAACACCAAGCAGCAGTGCCGCGACCTGGTCGACGTCCTGACCGCCGAGGGCATCCAGGCCATCGCTCTGCACGGCGACCTCGAGCAGCGCGACCGCGACCAGGTGCTGATCCAGTTCGCCAACCGCAGCTGCTCGGTGCTGGTGGCCACCGACGTGGCCGCGCGCGGCCTCGACGTGCCGCAGCTCGCGTGCGTCGTCAACGTCGACGTCACCTACGAACCCGAGCAGCACATCCACCGCATCGGTCGCACCGGCCGCGCCGGCGAGGCCGGCCTCGCGCTGAACCTGGCCAGCCTGGACGAGATGGGCCGCGTCGGCAACATCGAGGTGCTGCAGAAGAGCGCGACCGAGTGGCACAAGCTGTCGGAGCTGGACGCCGGCGACGACCAGCCGCTCGTTGCGCCGATGGTGACGCTGCAGATCCTGGGCGGCCGCAAGGAGAAGATCCGCCCGGGCGACGTGCTGGGGGCACTGACCAAGGACATGGGCGTCGCCGGCGCGCAGATCGGCAAGATCAACGTGACCGACATGGCCACCTACGTCGCCGTCGAACGCGGCGTCGCCGACAAGGTGCTGGCCAAGCTCAACACGGGCTTCGTCAAGGGCAAGCGCGTGCGCGCCCGGCGCATCGAGGGCATCGTCGACTGATCGAGCGTCGTCGCACGGGTTGGCGGGCTCGTGCGCGAACGAGGGTGGATTGGCGGCTCGCGCCAAGGACCGGCCTCACGCGCGCAACGCCAACCACGTGTCATCCTGCGCGCGGTCGCAGGATCCACGCGCCGGGAAGCGCCTGCCCTGGGGTGGATCCTGCGACTCCGCTTCGCTGCGCGCAGCGATGACAGGCCTGTGCGTGGACGTCTTCGCTGCACGGAGCGATGAAGCTCAGCCGTGCTCACTCATCCGCGATGAGCCGTCGCCCGAACGACACCACGTCGTCCTGCGCATAGCCGATCGCCTCGTAGAACGCGATCACCGAGGCGTTGCTCGAACGGATCTGCAGGTTGATCTTCGGGCAGCCCGCCGCGGCGAGGATGCGCTCGGCCTCGCGCATGAGCGTGCGCGCGTGGCCCTGGTGGCGATGCGCGGCGTCGACCGAGAGGTAGTTGATCCAGCCGCGGTGGCCGTCGTAGCCGATCATGATCGACGCCATCACGGCATCGCCGACGGTGCCCACCAGGAACCACTCGGGCCGCACCGATCGCTTGCGTTCGATGTCCTTGCGCGGATCGTTCCACGATCGGGTGAGGCCCGCGGCCTCCCACAAGGCGATGACGGCGGCTTCGTCGGAATCCCGGAAGGGGCGGATCTGCATTGGCGCGGGACAGGGCGGGTTGGCACGCCATCGTACAGTGCGGCCATGCCGCGCCGACCTTCGTCTCACTCCGCCGCTCCGTTCCGCGTGGATGGGGCCGGCGCCGGCGCGCTCGCCGCCTTCGGCTTCGCGTACGCGCTCGTGGCGCTGGTGCGCGGCGTGCCGTGGTGGGTCGACGCGCTGTACCTGGGGGCGAGCGTGCTGTGCGCGGCGGTCTATGGCATCGACAAGCTCGCGGCGCGCCGCGGCGGCGACCGCGTGCCCGAGCTGATGCTGCTGTCACTCGGCGCCGTCGGTGGCTGGCCGGGGGCGATCGTGGCGCAGCAGGTGTTCCGGCACAAGACGGTCAAGCACAGCTTCCGCGCGCAGTTCTGGCTCACCGTCGCGGCCAACGTCGCGGTGTTCGCGTGGGCGTTTCTCGGCATGCGCGGCGTCGGCTGAGGCAGGCGCCCGCGGCGCGGGCGGCCAGGCGGGCCGGCGCGGCCGGATCAGGGGGCTCGGGAACCCAGGCCGGCCCGCAGCAGGTCGTGATACGCCCCCTGCACCAACGCGTCCTCGCCGATGCCCAGCCGCCCCATCAGCGCGTGCGCCTCCCGCATCCCGCCCGCGACATCGTCGCCGTCCGCGAGCACCACCTCGAGCTCCATGAAGTCGCCCAGGCCCTGCACGCGGTCGAGGTGCACGCGGGTGCGGCCCACCAGGAACAGCGTGCGGTGCTTGACGACGCGACCCTCGACGCCGTTCGCGCGCGCCAGCGCGTCGCGCAGCGCGCCGGGCGAATCCGTCGGGCAAATGAGGTAGTCGGAGACCTTCGGTCCGCCATCGTCGGCGCGCCGGTAGGCGATCAGCTCGCCGCGGCCGTCCCCGGACACGCGCAGCTTCAGCCGCCCGTGGGCGCAGGCGAAGAAGGTGTCGTCCTGCGGGAGCTCGACCGGCCCGCTGTCGGCGATGGCGGCCGCCCGGGCACGCAGCGCGTCCAGGTCGGCGACGCGCGCCTTGATCTCGATGTTGCGGGCCATGCCGTCGCGCTCCCGTGAAAGGAGCGCGATCTTGCCAGAGACTTCAGATCTCGGTGGGCCGGATCGCCTTGAAGATCTGCGCGCCGAGGCAGGCACCGACGATGGGCGCCAGCCAGAACAGCCACAGCTGCTCCAGCGCCGCCGCGCCGACATAGACCGCCACGCCCGTGGAGCGCGCCGGGTTGACCGACGTGTTGGTCACCGGGATGCTGATCAGGTGGATCAGCGTCAGCGCCAGGCCGATGGCGATCGGCGCGAACTGCGCCGCGGCGCGGCCGTCGGTCGATCCCAGGATGACGACCAGGAAAAACGCCGTCATCACGACCTCGCACACCAGGCCGGCGAGCATCGAGTAGCCGCCCGGCGAGCGCAGGCCGTAGCCGTTGGACGCGAAGCCCTTGGCGACGTCGAAGCCCGGCGCACCGCTGGCGATCACGTACAGCACGCCGCCGGCGACGATCGCGCCCAGCACCTGCGCCACGATGTAGGGCAGCAGCTTGTTGGCCGGGAAACGGCCCGCGGCCCACAGGCCCACGGACACCGCCGGGTTGAGATGGCAGCCCGAGATCGGGCCGATCGCGAAGGCCATCGTCAGCACGGTCAGTCCGAAGGCCAGCGAGACGCCCAGCAGGCCGATGCCCAGGCCGGGGAACGCCGCGGCCAGCACCGCGCTGCCGCAGCCGCCCAGCACGAGCCAGAACGTGCCGATGAACTCGGCGCCTGTTTGCTTCATGTCCACTCCTCCTTGATCGTCATGGGGGTCGGCGGCCCGATGCGTCCGCTCGACCGCGACGTTATACGCCCGCGACGCGACAAAGAGAAGAACGTGCCTGTATCAAGGCCTGCCCAGCACGATGGTGACGAGGGCGATCGCGTCCTCGATGCCCACCAGCCCGTGCTGCACGCCACCGCGCAGGAACATCAGCTGGCCGGAGCGCAGCACCTGCCGCGTGCCGTCGACGTTGAGCTCGAGCGTGCCCGAGAGGCATTGCACCGTGATCTCGCCGGCCACGCGGTGCGGCGGAAACGCCTTGCCGGCCGGCAGCACGAGGCGCATGACTTCCAGCTGTTCGCTCTTGAAGACGGCGTACGACTGTTCGGACGGCAGGCTGCCGTCGCGGGACAGGATCTCGACGACCTGTCCGGAGCTTGCATGCGGGATGGCCATGGCGCCAGTATCCGACTCCGGCGAGCGGGCGGCAACCCGGGCATGCCGGCTTCAGTCGTCCGACAGGGGAAACACCGGGACGTCGCCCGCGCGCTGGCGCTCGATCTCGGCGCGCAACGCGGCCAGCGCCTCGGCGACCACCGCGGCCACCTCGGGCGAGGCCGCCATCGCGGCCTCGTCCATGTGCGCCCCCAGCAACGCGACGGCAAGGGAGCGCTCGCCGACGAGACCGGCCGACATCGTGCGCAGCGTCTCGCGCAGCGCATCGTCGGCGTGGTGCGCACGCGGCGACGCGTTGATCACGGCCACGGGCTTGTGGATGAACGGCGGGAAGCTCACGAGCCAGTCGAGCGTGTTCTTGATCGTGCCGCTGATGCCGTGCGCGTACTCGGGGCTGGCGATGACGATCGCGTCCGCCGCCGCCACGGCCAGGCGCAGCGCCACGACGGCGCGCGGCAGCTCGTCGTCGGCGACCACGTCCTCGAGGTCGGGGTTGAACAGCGGCAGGCGGCCCAGCCAGTCGGCGATCTCGATGTCCGCGCCGGGGCGGGCCAGGCGGGCCGCGGCGCGCAGCAGCGCCGCATTGGTGGAGTCCTTGCGCAGGCTGCCGCACAGGGCCAGCACGTTCAGGGGAGGGGACGTCGCCGTCATTTCGATACCTCGCTGGGGCATTCGTGCGCGGCCGTGACGGCCACGGCGTCGCCTCCAGTCTACGGCGGTCGCGGGCGCACGCGCGAGCGCGCCGCGCATGCCCCCGCGCGACGCTCAGAGCACCCTGGCGAGCGCGGCCAGCAGATCCTTGCCCCGGGGCGAGCCCCAGCCCGTCACGGCGTCGAAACCCGACATCGACCGGAAGCCGCCGACGTGCGCCGTGACGTTGTCGCCCGAGGCGATGTCGTTGCAGCCGGCCTTGCCCAGCGGTCCGCCCCCGGCCGACGCCGCGCCGTACAGCAGCGGCGTGAGGTAGCCCACGCGCTTGCCGCCGGCCGCCAGCTGCTGGTTCATGCGCGCCACGAGCGCGGCCCACAGCGGCGCGGAGGCACTGGTGCCGCCGCTGATCTCCTGCTGGCCGCCGGCGACGACGAAGTAGCCCGTATGGGCGCTCGCGTTGGCCGCGACGTCCGGCACGACACGGCCGGGCCGCTGGCCCGGATTGACCGGTGCGATGTCCAGGCCCGACTGCCAGGCCGGCCGTGCGATGCGGGTACTGACGCCGCCGCCCGTGGAGCCGCCGTTGTCCGCGCGCAGGCCGTCGCCGTCCTTCCACGCGCGCTCGCTGCGCTTCGGGCCGGTGCGCAGCAGCGTGCCGCCGACGGCCAGCACGTAGGGACTGGCGCAGGGGAAGTCGACATGCGCATGGCCGTCGTCGATGCCGTCGGACGAGCCGTCGTCGCCGGCGGCCACGCAGATGGTGATGCCCATCAGCGCCGCCTCCTGCAGCGCCTCGTTGACCTGGGCGACCGCGGACCCCGTCCACACCGACACGTCCTCGGCGTAGCCCCAGCTGATCGACAGCACCTGCGGCTGGTACTTCGGATCGTGCATCGCGGCGTCGAGCGCGTCGATCCAGCCCTTCTCGGTGAACTGGCTGAACCACACCGGGATGGTCGCCTTCGGGCACACGCCGGCGACGACCTCGACGTCCAGCATCACCTCGCCAGTGGCTTCGTCGTTGGTGTCGGTGGGCATCTTGTCGACGCTGATCGGCACCACGACCGGCAGGCTCGCGAGGCCCGCGGCCTGCCCGAAGGCGGCGAGGTCGTCCGCGAAGTAGCCGCCGCCGAACTCGAGCAGGCCGATCGTCTGGCCGCTGCCGTCGCCGTCGGGGAAGTCGTAGGCCGCGGCGAGTTCGGCCGGGAAGAACCACGGGCGCTTCTTCGACGTGGCGACGCTGCGGTCGACGACGTGGCGCTTGCGCCCGCCATCCGGGCGCCGGCGCACGACGCGGCGGTCGTCGAGGCCGAACACGCCGACGATGTCCTTGTCGAGCGCGGCCGGCACATGCAGCGCGCCGACGCGGCCGCGATATGGGCCGCGGATGCCGTCGTACTGCATCAGCTTGACCTGGAAGGCCTGCTCCATCGCGCTGACGGGGCCGCCGAGCTGCACCTTGCGCGTGGCCGCGTCGCTGGCGAGCACCGTCAGGCCCATGCTGGCGAAGGTGTCGGACACCCGCTTGATCGCGTCGTCCGACGCGCCGTACTGCGCACCGAGCTCGGTGGCCGTCAGCGTGCGGGACGGGCGCTGGTCGACGCCGGGCAACGGCGCCTTGCGGGCCAGCTTGAGCGTGACCTCGACCCAGGCCTCGGCATCGGACGCGCGCGTGGCCGTGGCACCGAATGCCGGCGTGCGTTCGCTGCCGGCCACTGCGATGAATCTGGACTCCGTCATGTGCAACTCCCGTGAAAGTGGGCTGGAGAGCGCCAGCTTGAGGCCGCGCTCGTGCCATTGAATCCCTCCGGCGAGGGTAGCGCCAGCGTCGCTCGCCTGATGAGCTAGGGAGGCGGCGCCGGCGCCGGAGAATGGCCGAGACGCACGGCCGCGCAGCGGTGTCACTGTCGGGCACGGTGCTTGCTGAACCCTGCCCAGGGGCCGCAGGCCAAGCTGGAGACTCGAACATGAGCAAGCACGCAGCAACATTGAAATGGAGCGCCGCCGCCGTGGCGACGCTCGTCGGCCTGTCACTGGCCGGCTGCAACCGCCCGGAGTCGCCCGCCGACAAGAAGGTGACGGCCGGCACCGAGCTCGACGACTCCGTGATCACCACCAAGGTCAAGACCGCGCTCATGACCGACAACGTCGGCAAGGGCGGCGACACCAGCGTCGAGACGCGCAAGGGCGAGGTGCTCCTCAGCGGCTTCGTCGACTCGCAGGCGCAGGCCGACCGCGAGGTGCAGCTGGCCAAGTCGGTCGACGGCGTGCAGTCCGTGCAGAACAAGCTCATGGTCAAGGATGGCAAGTCGACCGCCGGCAACGTGCTGGACGACTCGGTCGTGACCGTCAAGGTGAAGTCGGCGCTGATGGCCGACGACAGGACACGTGGCACGCAATTCGCCGTGACCACCCACAAGGGCGTCGTGCAGCTGAGCGGCTTCGTCGACAGCGCCGATGAACAGGCACGCGCGACCACCGTCGCACGCAACGTCGAGGGCGTCCAGAGCGTCGTCAACGACACCAGCATCAAGAAGTAGTCGGACAACCGGAGAAAACCATGCTCTACACCATCGCCGTCATCCTCGTCATCCTCTGGCTCATCGGCATGCTCACCTCGGTGACGCTTGGCGGCCTGATCCACATCCTGCTCGTGATCGCGATCATCGCGGTGCTGTTCCGCCTGATCAGCGGACGCGGCGTCTGATCACCACGGCTCCTGGCGGCCCCGGGCGCAGCGATGCGGCCGGGGCCGATGTCGTTACAGTGCGGGCATGACGCCGCATCCGCTCCAGCCGCTGGCTGCCATCGGCAGCTTCCACGCCCACGTCTACTTCGACGGCCCTGGCCAGCGCGCGGCCGCGCTCGCGCTGCGCGAGCAGATCGGCCAGCGCTTCGCCGTGGCGCTCGGCCGCGTGCACGACGGGCCGATCGGGCCGCACGCCCGCGCGATGTACCAGGTGGCGTTCGACGTCGCGAGCTTCGGCAAGATCGTCCCCTGGCTGATGCTCAACCGCCGCGGCCTGACCGTGCTGGTGCACCCGAACACGCGCAACGAGCGCGCCGACCACCTGTCGCATGCGCTGTGGATGGGCGAGGTGCTGGACATCGTCGGCCCGGAACACCTGGCCGAGGACATGGAGGCCGAAGGCCCGCGGCCACCCAACACCACGCCGACGATCCAACCCTAGGCTTGCGCGGCCTTCAGCGCGCCGTGCACCGAGACCACGGCCTGCAGCACGCCGCCCGCGTCGCCCACGAGGGCGGCACCGGCCAGGCCGACCACGGCGCTGGCGATGGCCAGGCGATCCTCGGTCTTCCTGACGGTGCCCAGGAAATCGTCGACCTTCTGCGCGGCGTCCCTGATCTGCGCGATGGCGCCGGCGGCCTGTGCGCCGAGGAGCCTGACGGCCCTGGCGCGCAGGTCGATGGCGCGCTGGTCGAGCGTCATCTCGAGGTTCAGCGCGCGGTCGACGTCGGGCGCGTCGGGGTTGTCGCGGCGCCAGTTGAAGAGCACCGTGGACGCATGGCCGGCGGCGTCGGCCAGCTGCGCGATGGCATCGGCGGTGTCGGCGTCGGAGGGCGCGGCCGTGGCCGCGAGGGCGGCGGCGGCGATGTCGGATGCGGTCGTGTCGGTCATGGCGGGCCTCTCGTAGCTCTGGATCACAACGCCGCGGCGTCGTCGTTGATCGCCTGCACCTGGGCGACGAAGGCGGCGACCAGCTCGAGCCGGCGTGCGCCACCGATCTTGTCGAAGTTGGCGATCAGGTCGGCGTGGGCGGCGAGCAGCGCATCGGCGCTCCTGTCGAACGCGCGCACGCGGCGCGCCTCGAGCTCGTTGGCCGCGATGTCGGCGCGCGTGGCCGTCTGTGCGTAACGCCAGGGCAGGCGCGACTCGACGTCGGCCTGCGTGGGCGCGGTGGAGGCGCTGACGAGGCGGCCCAGCTCGCCGCGCATGACCTCGCGGGTGTCGGTCAGCTGCCCCGAGTAGACCCGGCCGGCGTACGACTTCATCGCCTCGACGACGATACGCAGCGCTTCCTGGTTGTCTTCCAGCGTCGAGCGCTTGAGCGTCTCGATCTTCGCTTGCGTGAGCAGCGCCGCCGCGGCCCGCGCGAGCTTGGTCGCGGCCGCGAGCTTGCCGCTGTCGAAGACGGGCGTGCCGTCGCGCGTGGCGAGCGCGCCGGCGGCGCCGGACAGGCCCTTGATGTCGCCGTCGAACATCGTCGGCTTGGCGCCCGACAGCTTGGCCAGCGCGCCGGCGTAGTCGGACAGCGCCTGGCCGAACAGCGCCGCGGTGGCGCCGGCCTCGCTCAAGGCCTTGCACTTGTCGGCCGCCGCGCGCTCGGCGACCGCGTCGTCGAAGGCGCCGGGGTTGCCGAGCGCCATGTAGCGCTCGCGCTGTTCGCAGCTGGCGCCCAGGCCCGACGTGAACGGCTTGTAGACCGTGGCCAGGTGGCTGGAAGCGGCGCCGAAGTCGGCCAGCGGCTGCATCTGGGCGGCGCAGCCTGCCAACAGGGCGAGCGCGATCGCGGCGAGCGGCCACGGGGCGCGCGAACGGTGGGACATCGGCATCTCCTGCCCTTTTGCGGTGGGGTGTGGCGGGCAGTCTACGATCGCGCGCGGCGCGGCGCACCGCTCTTCCTGGGGGGATGGCCGGGCCGTGCCGCACAATCGGCCATCACACAGGAGGATCCCCGCGATGATCGACCACACCGGCGTGACCGTCAGCGACTTCGGCGCCAGCAAGGCCTTCTATGTCGCGGCGCTGGCCGCCATCGGCTACGAGAAATTGCTGGAGTTCGGCCCCGAGATCACCGGCTCGGTGCCGGTGGCCGGCTTCGGCGAGCCGCCCAAGCCCGACTTCTGGATCAGCGCCGGCACGCCCAACCGCCCCGCCATCCACGTCGCGTTCCGCGTGGCGGATCGTGCGATCGTGCGCGCGTTCCACGCGGCGGCGCTCGCCGCCGGGGGCACCTGCAACGGCCCGCCCGGCGTGCGCGCCCATTACCACCCGAACTACTATGGCGCCTTCGTGCTGGACCCGGACGGCCACAACATCGAGGCCGTCTGCCATGAACCGGAGACGCCATGACGCTTGAGCCGATCCGCGGCCTGTGCACCCTTGCCATCGCGGCCCTCGCCGCCCTCGCCTTCCCGGTCCGGGCCGACGAGGTGCAGGTGGCCGTCGCAGCCAACTTCTCCGCCGCGGCGCAGAGGATCGCCGCGCAATTCGAGAAGGACACCGGCCACGTGGTCAAGCTGTCCTTCGGCGCCACGGGCAAGTTCTACGCGCAGATCGAGGCCGGCGCGCCGTTCGACGTGCTGTTGGCCGCCGACCAGGCCACGCCCGGCAAGCTCGCCGCCGAAGGCAAAGCCGTGCCCGCCACGCTGCACACGTACGCGATCGGCAGGCTGGTGCTGTGGTCGGCCGACCCGGCGCTGGTGGACGGCAACGGCGAGGTGCTCAAGTCCGGCCAGTGGAAGCACCTGTCGGTCGCCGACGCCAGGCTGGCGCCCTATGGCCAGGCCGCCAAGGAGGCGCTGGCCTCGCTCAAGCTGACGCAGGCCGTGCAGCCTCGCATCGTCACCGCCGAGAACATCGGCCAGGCGCTGCAGTTCGTGCAGAGCGGCAACGCGGAGCTCGGCTTCGTCGCGCTCGGCCAGGTGCAGCCGCCCGACGGCTCGAAGCCGGCCGGTTCGATGTGGGTGGTGCCCGCGAACCTGTATTCGCCGATCCGGCAGGACGCCGTCGTCATCGCCGGCACCCGGGTCGCCAAGGCCGCCACGCAATTCGTGGACTACCTCGCGAGCGACAAGGCACGCGAGGTGATCAAGGCCTACGGCTACGGCTGGTGACGACGCAGGCGAGGTGGCGATGCAGCATGCAGTGACAGCCCGTTCGCGGGACGCTCGCCGGGCCGCCCCGGGCCGGCTCGCAGCCACCCTGGGCGACGGAGCGCCTGGCGCGGCGCGCGAGGGGTTCCGTTGAACTGGGGCGACGACGCGCAGGCCGTCCTCCTGACGCTGAAGCTCGCGTTCGTCGTCACGGCGCTGCTGCTCGCGTTCGGCACGCCGCTCGCGTGGTGGCTGGCGCACACGCGCTCGCGCTGGAAGGCGCCGCTGTCGGCGCTCGTCGCGCTGCCCCTGGTGCTGCCGCCCACGGTGCTGGGCTTCTACCTGCTGATGCTGATGGGCCCGCACGGCGTCGTCGGCCGCGCGACGCAGGCGCTGGGCATCGGCCTGCTGCCCTTCAGCTTCGCGGGGCTGGTGGTGGCCTCGATGCTGTACTCGCTGCCGTTCGTGGTGCAACCGATCCAGACCGCGTTCGAGGCCATCGGTGCGCGCCCGCTGGAAGCCGCCGCCACGCTGCGCGCGGGCCCATGGGAACGCTTCGCGCACGTGGCCCTGCCGCTCGCGCGGCGCGGCGTGATCACCGCGGCGGTGCTGGGCTTCGCGCACACGGTCGGCGAATTCGGCGTCGTCCTGATGATCGGCGGCAACATCCCCGGCGCCACGCGCGTCATCTCGACGCAGTTGTACAACCACGTCGAGGCGATCGAGTACCCGGCGGCGCACCGGCTGGCCGCGATCCTGCTGGTGTTCAGCTTCGCCGTGCTGCTGGGCGTCTACCGGCTGCGGCCGCAGGGCGCGTTCGTCGCCGCGCCGGCCGACGGAGCGCCGCGCGCATGATCGAGGCGACGCTGCGGCTGCCGCGCGGCGCGTTTGCGCTCGACGTCGCGCTGCGCCTGCCCGCGCGCGGCACCAGCGCGCTGTTCGGGCCGTCGGGCTGCGGCAAGACGACGCTGCTGCGCTGCCTCGCGGGGCTGGAGCGAGCGCCGGGCGGACGCATCGTCGTCGACGGCGAAGTCTGGCAGGACGACGCGGCGGGCGTGTTCGTGCCCGTCCATCGCCGTGCGGTGGGTGTCGTGTTCCAGGAGGCCAGCCTGTTCGAGCACCTGGACGTGCGCGCCAACGTCGAATTCGGCTGGAAGCGGCTGGCGCCGGCGCAGCGACGCGTGTCCATCGAGCAGGCCATCGAATGGACCGGCATCGGCGCGCTGATGGGCCGGTCGACCGCGGGGCTGTCCGGCGGCGAGCGCCAGCGCGTGGCGATCGCGCGCGCGCTGGCCGTCAGCCCGCGCCTGCTGCTGATGGACGAGCCGATGGCCGCGCTCGACACCGCGCGCAAGGCGGAGATCCTGCCCGCGATCGAGCGCCTGAACGAGCTCTCGGGCATCACCATCGTCTACGTCAGCCACGCGATCGCCGAGGTCGCGCGCCTGGCCGACCACGTGGTGCTGATGGAGGCCGGGCGCGCCGTCGCCGCGGGACCGGTGGGCGAGCTGCTGAGCCGCCTCGACCTGCCCTTGCCGCCCGGGGAGGACGCCGGCGTCGTGCTGCTGGGCGAGGTGGGCGCGCTCGACGCCCCCTGGCACATGGCGCGCCTCGACGTCCCCGGCGCGTCGTTCTGGACGCGCGACCCGTCGCTGCCGCTGGGCCACGTCATCCGGCTGCGCGTGCTCGCACGCGACGTCTCGCTGAGCCTGGCCGAGCAACCGGGCAGCAGCATCGCCAACCAGATCCCCGCCGTGGTCGAGGCCATCGCCGACGACACGCATCCGTCGCAGGTGCTCGTGCGCGTGCGCACGCACGGGGGCCCGAGCGTGCTGCTCGCGCGCGTGACGCGCCGCAGCGCGCAGGCGCTCGCGCTCGCGCCGGGCCTGCCGGTGTGGGCGATGGTGAAGTCGGTCGCGCTGCTGGATTGAGGCCCGGCGCCCGATCGACAAGGACCTTGGCAGACGACTCGACACCCGATCGCGGCGCACTGACGGACACTCGGCCCACGGTGGTGAAATCGTGCCTCGAAGGACGGATCCCGAAGGGCCGACACGATGAGCACCGAATCCGATCGTCAGGTGGCCGACAACATCCGCCGGCACGGCTGCCACGTCTACAGCGTGCTCGCGTCGGCCGACGACGCGCCGGACTTCTCGCCGCCGTTCTCCTGCTCCATCGGCCTGGTCGACTCGCTGGGGGTGCCCGACGTCATCGTGCTGGGCGAGAACGCGCGCATCGGCAAGTCGACGATCGACGCGTACCAGGAGTTCAGCGCCGCGGGCCGGCGCTTCGAGCCGGGCCACCTCTATGACGGTTTCCTGGGCGGCGGCTTCGAGGTCTATGTCGAACCCGTCGCGCTCGACGCCGTTCGCCCGTACATGCTGGGCTGCCTGCGCTGGTACCGCGAGCGCCCGTGGCGGGCTGCGCAGATCATCTTCCCGTCCGTCCAGGGCACATGGCCCTGGGACGAGGGCGCGCCGCGGTGGCTGGTGCGCGGGCAGCCGATGTTGGGCAGGCCGCGGCCGGACCGCCGTTGAGGGCCGGCGACCGACGGCGGTGATCGGGAACGCCGGCATGGCGGCCTCCGCGCGACTTCGCGGGCGCAGTGACCGGCGATCCCGGTTCGATCCTCGCGCGAGTCGAGTCGGCTCCACGTGCGCTTGGCGCTGCATGCCGCGACGCGGACCCGCTCGGCGCCCGAGCGCAGGACGCAGGCGCGGACTACCGCGAAAAGGGGATGCGACAGCCATTTGACGGCCGACGGCAAGCTTGCGTTCGGGCAACGCGAGCGCTTGTCCCTACAAGAGGCGCACCTCTTCTCGTTGGGTGATGCCTTGCTCGACCTGTCGCTTGCCGATTCCACGACCGCCGCGCCGCTGGGGGCGCCCCGCATCCACCTCGCCTCGGCCGCCGACGTGCCCTTCATCGTCGAGGCCATCGTGGCGGAGTCGCGCGCCGGGCACTTCGGCTGCGACTGCGACAGACCCGACGTGCTGAGCGGCCTGTGGCACCAGGTGCAGACCGTCGTCACGCAGGGCGTCATGCCGATGCCGGGCGAGCGCGACGGCGCGGCCGGGCGCGCGTTCGTCGTGCAGGTCGGCCAGGCCAACGCCGGGTTCGCGATCCTGGTCGAGCACCGGCCCGGTTCGTGGAACCGGCGGCTGGAGCTGTTCGCGCTGGGCGTGAGACCCGGCTCCCGCGGCCGTGCGCTGGGTCGGCATCTCGTGACCGAGCTCGTGCGCGATGCGCAGAGCGCTGCGGTGTATGCGCGCTGCGCGTACGTGTCCGTCGCCATGGTCGGGCTGCTGAAGTCCTGCGGCTTCGAACTCGGCGCGGAGTCCACGCCAGCCACCATGACCCTCGAGCTGCGACGCGCCGCCGCGACCGCCTGAGCGACCGGCGCAGAGCGCTGGAGTCGCCGGCTTCCGACTCGAACCACCGCGCGGACGCGCTGGCGTCGCGGCGTGTTGCAATGCAGCAACAGCCACTCGCGAGAGTGGATCCGGATCAAGCTATCAGCCCCTGTTTCTTGTCGAGAGGCAGCGATCCCGCTAGAGTGCGGCCTTCGCGATTGCGAATCACTCGCACTTGCATCATCAATCCAGGCGCGCGGCAAGACCGTCGCGCGGCACGACAAGGCTATGACCGCTCTCGGCATCCGCCCCGCATCCCGCTCCCGCGGATGGAGTCTCGCACTCGCCCTCGCCACGCTGCTCACGGCCTGCGGTGGCGGCGGTGACGCCTCCGCCCCGCCGTCCGGCGGTGCTGCCACGACGCTGTCGGCCGCCGCTACGCTGGGGCAGAAGGTCTTCGCCGACACCGCGCTGTCGGCCTCGGGCCGGCAGTCCTGCGCGAGCTGCCACGTCGCGAGCGCCGCCTTCGCCGAGGACGCATCGGCCAGCGGCGTCGACCATGGCTTGCCGGTGGCGCTCGGCGGCCCGGGCATGGACCGGGCGGGCTTCCGCAACACGCCGTCGCTGATGTACACGTCGCTGACGCCGGCATTCGTCTTCGATTCCCAAGGCAGCCCCAACGGCGGCTTCTTCCGCGACGGCCGTGCCGCGACGCTGGCCGACCAGGCGACGATGCCCTTCACCTCGTCCTTCGAGATGGCCAACGCGGACGCCGCCGAAGTCGTCGCGCGCCTGAAGACGCGCCCCTACCTCGCCGAGTTCGTCGCGCTGTACGGCGAGGCCGTGCTGAACGACCCGCAGACCGCGCTGGCGCGGCTGGGCAGCGCGCTGGCCGCGTTCGAGTCGGAGGAGCCGTCGTTCAATCCGTTCTCCAGCAAGTTCGACGCGGTCCAGCGCGGCCAGGCGCAGCTGACGGCACAGGAGCTGCGCGGCCTGGGACTGTTCAACAACGCCACCAAGGGCAACTGCAGCGCGTGCCACCCCAGCACGTCGGCCGACGGCTCGACGCCGCCGATGTTCACCGACTACAGCTACGACAACCTCGGCATCCCGCGCAACCCGCTGATCCCGGGCAACACGAGCGCCGCGCCGGCCTACACGCCCGCCAACGGCACCGACGGCGTGCAGGCGTACTACGACCTCGGCGTGTGCGGCCCGTTCCGCGCGGAGACGACCCTCGCAGCCAGCTGCGGCCAGTTCAAGGTGCCGACGCTGCGCAACGTCGCCGTGACGGCGCCCTACTTCCACAACGGCCGCTTCGCGACGCTGAAGGAGGCGATCGGCTTCTACGTGCGGCGCGACACCAACCCCGAGGAATGGTACCCGACCACGGCCGACGGCAGCGTCACCAAGTTCGACGACCTGCCCGCGGCCTACGGCGGCCAGTTCGTCGTGAAGGCGGGCGTCGCCGGCAGCGACGCGGGCTATCGCGGCAACGTCAACACCGCCGAGATCCCGTACAACCGCGCGATCGGCGACACGCCCGCGCTGTCGCCCGACGAGATCGACGACGTCATCGCCTTCCTGTGCACGCTGACCGACGGCTACGACGCCGCGCGTCCGTCCTCGCAGGTGCTGCCTGCCCAATGCCTGGCCGCCGTCCGCACGACGGCCGTCACGAACACGCCCACGAACCGATGAACACCATGAACAAGACCTCCGTGGCCCTCGCGGCCCTGACCCTGTGCCTGTCGATGTCGGCCCATGCCGCCGACGCGTCGCCCGACGTGGCCGACAAGCTCGCGCAGCAGATCAACCAGATGCAGCAGCAGCTCGACGCAATGAAGCAGGAGCTGGCGCGGGTGAAGGCGCAGAACGACGCGCTCGCCGCCGCCCAGGCCAAGGCGGCCGCCGCGCCGCCGGCACCGGCACCGGCCCCTGCGCCTGTGGCCGCAGCGCCCGCCCCCGCGCCGGCGGGCGGCATCTCGCCCAATCTCGGTCTCTGGGGCTACGGCGAGATCTACTACTCGAACCCGACGCACGACCACAGCCTGGCCACGGCGGACCTGGCCCGCGCGGTGTTCGGCATCGGCTACAAGTTCGACGAGAAGACCAGCTTCAACTCCGAGTTCGAGGTGGAGCACGCCGTCGCCTCCGCGGACGACTCGGGCGAGTTCGAGGTCGAGCAGTTCTACGTCGACCACCAACTGAGCGACTCGCTCACCGGCCGGATCGGCCTGTACCTGATGCCCGCGGGCCTGATCAACGAGCACCACGAGCCCACCGCCTTCTACGGCGTGCATCGGAACTTCGTCGAGACGCTGATCATCCCCAGCACGTGGCGCGAGGGCGGGCTGGGCCTGCACGGCACGAGCGACATCGGCCTGAGCTGGGACGCCGGCATCAGCACCGGCCTGAACCTGGGCGGCTGGAACCCGATGCCCGAGGATCCGCTGTACCGCACCGCGTCGGACCTCGGCGAGGCCGCGCCGATGCAGGCCACGCACCAGGAGCTGCAGAACGCCAACGTGCAGCACCTGGCGCAGTACGCCGCCCTGAACTACAGCGGCGTGCCCAACCTGTTGCTGGGCGGCTTCGCGTTCACGGGCAACATGGCCATGCCGTCGACGCCGGCCAACCTGCCGCAGTCGCGCGTCACGCTGTGGGAAGCGCACGCGCGCTGGACGCCGGGCAACGCCGACATCTCGGCGGTGTACGCGCACGGCGCGTTCTCGAACACCGCCACGTACAACCTGGACAACGCCGGCGCCTCCAACCCGCTACCCTCGTCCTTCCTCGGCTACTACGTGCAGGGCGCGTACAAGGTGTGGGAGAGCGGCAGCTACAGGCTCAGCCCGTTCGTGCGCTGGGAACACTACGACATGGGCGCCAGCTATGCCGGCATCGCCCCGGGCTTCACGACGGTGCCCACCGGACTCGCCTCCGACGGCAAGCCGTGGCCGACGCCGCACGACCACGTGTGGACGCTGGGCACCAACTTCTACCTGAACCCGAACGTGGTGCTCAAGGCCGACTACCAGCGCTTCCGCACCAACACGGACCTGACGCGCGTCGACCTGGGGCTGGGCGTCAGCTTCTGACGAGCGCCCGGCCGCGCCCACGATGAGGGATCGCCGCGGCGATCCCTTTTTTCATCCTCAATCGCGCGACGGATAGCCGGTGATGGCGCGGATGCGCGCGTACAGCGGCGCGAGGCGGCCATACATCTTCTGGTAGACCTGCGCATAGAGCTCGTCGTACGGCGCCGCGTGGCGCGGGTCGGGCTCGAACGTGCGCACGATGCGCGTCATCGCCTTGACGGCGGTGGCGAAGTCGCCGTGCAGTCCCAGGCCCACGGCACAGTCGATGGCCGCGCCGAGGCCGCTGGTCTCGTGGACATGCGGCCGGCTCGCCGGCAGGCGGAAGACATCGGCCGTCAGCTGCAGCGCGGCGTCGGACTGCGAGCCGCCGCCCGACACGCGCAGCTCGGTCAGCGGCACGCGCGTCTTTTTCTCGATGCGCTCGCGGCCGTCGCGCAGCGCGTAGGCCAGCCCCTCGAGGATCGCGCGGTAGACGTGCGCCCGGGTATGGGCGTCGCCGAATCCGATGATCGCGCCCTTGGCATCCGGGCCCGGGTGACGGATGCCGGGCGTCCAGTAGGGCTGCAGCACCAGGCCCAGCGAGCCGGGCGGCACCGCGGCCACCAGCTCGTCGAGCAGCGCCTCCGGCGCGACGCCGCGCTCCTGGGCCGCATGGCGCTCGCGGTCGCCGAACTGCTCCTTGAACCAGCGCACCATCCAGTAGCCGCGGAAGATCTGCACCTCGCTGTCGTAGTGGTCCGGCAGCGCGGCCGGATATGGCGGCACGAAGGACAACGCCTCGGTGTACTTCCTCGTGCAGACGTTGATCGTGGCGGTGGTGCCGTACGAGATGCCGCCGACGTCCGGCGCCATGCAGCCCGACCCCAGTACCTCGCAGGCCTTGTCGGCGGCCGCGGCGATGACCGGCGTGCCGGCCGGGATACCCGTGGCCGTACTGGCCGCCATGCCGACCCGGCCCAGCACCGAGCCCACCGGCCGCAGCTCGGGCAGCTGCTCGCGGCGCACCGCCAGCGCCTGCCACTTCCAGTCCGCCGGCTTCGCCCAGCCATGCGACCTGAAGTCGAACGGCAGGTAGCCCACCTGCGCACCGACCGAGTCGACGAACTCGCCCGTCAACTTGAAGTTCAGCAGGCCCGACAGCAGCAGCACCTTGTGCGTGCGCTCCCACGCGGCAGGCTCGTTCTCCGCCCACCAGTTGACCTCGGCCTCGCGCTGGAAGTAGCGGATGGTGTCGGCCACGCCGGCCAGGCGGAACGCGGCGCGCCAGGCGGCGTTGATGCGCGGCGGGCGCGAGGCGCGGCGCTGGTCCAGCCAGATCAGCGCCGGCAGCACGGCGTGGCCCTGCGCGTCGACCGGCATGATCGTGCCGCGCTGCGTTGTCACCGAGACGCCGCGCACGCGCGCCGCCAGTTCGGGACGCTCGGCCCACAGCTGGCGGCAGGCGCGCGCGCAGGCCAGCCAGAAGCCTTCGACGTCGTGCGACATCCAGCCGGGCCGCTCGACCACGTAGTCGTCGAGCGCCACCTGCGCCTTGGCCACCAGCGTGCCGTGCGGGTCGAACAGCAGCGCGCGCGTGCTCTGCGTGCCGCAGTCGATGGACAGCAGCAGGTCGTCGGGTCGGGCAGGGGTCATGAGGCAGGCACCGTGTAGCACTGTCCGATGAGGCGGGCGTAGCGCTCGCACTGGTCGCGCCACTCGCCGGCGGACCAGCGCAGGGATTCGCGCGCGACCGGCTCCAGCCGCGGCAGCAGCGCCGCGCCGCCCTCGGGCAGCAGCAGGCCCAGGCGGGTGCGGCGCAGCAGCAGGTCGTCGAGGAAGCGCACCTGCTCGTGGCGCAGCGCCCAATGCAGTTCGGCCCACGGCGTGGCGGTGCCCGGCACGAGCTCGAGCTCGGCGAGCGCGGCCTCGCGCACCAGGGCCGCGGCCTGCGGACCGTGGCGTCCCAGCAGGCGCGTGCGCAGGCCGTTCGGCAGCGCGGCGAGCGCGGGCTCGTCGGCCAGCGGTGCGAGGATGGCGTCGGCTTGGCGGTAGGCGAAGTCGGCGGGGCTCATCGCCGCAGGCGCAGCGTCGTCCGGCACGTCGCCCGCCGACAGGCTAGTCGCGAAGCCGGCGCGCTGCGGCCTGGCGGCCAGGTGCGGCGCCGCGTGGCGCAGCGCGTCGAGCGCGTTGACCCGGAAGGTGGTCAGCTTGCCGCCGGTGACGGTCACCAGGCCCTGCTCGTCGCGCACCACGTGCTCGCGCGGCGCCTTCGACGGGTCGCGCCCGCCCGCGCGGTCGTCGACCACGGGGCGCACGCCGGCGAAGCTGGCGATGGCGTCGCAGGCGTGCAGGCCCAGCCGCGGAAATGCAGCGCGCACGGCCTCGAGCAGGTAGGCCGTCTCTTCGCGGGTGATGCGGGGTTCGGTGTCGGGATCGTCGTCGTGGTCGAGGTCGGTGGTGCCCACCAGCGCCACGCCCTCCCACGGCGTGGCGAAGACCGGGCGGCCGTCGCGCGGGTGCATCAGGCTCACCGACTGCGCCAGCGGCAGGCGCCACTGCGGGAACACAAGGTGGCTGCCGCGCAGCGGGCGCAGCATCGGCGCGCCGAGCCCGCGCCGCACGCCGTCGGCCCAGGCGCCCGTGGCATTGACGACGCAGCGCGCCCGCACGTGGCCCGTGAAACCCGGACCTTCGACGCGCGCACCCATCACGGTGCCGGGCCGCACGGTGGCGCCGTCATCGGGGCCGAGCGAGGACAGCGGCACGTCGACGTCGCCCGCGCGCAGCAGCGACTTCACGGCCGCCCGGTTGAACACGCGCGCACCGTGGCGCTGCGCCTCCTGCAGCACGCGCAGCACGAGTCGCGCGTCATCGGTCCTGGCGTCGAGATAGCCCGAGGCGCCCAGCAGGCCCTCGGTGGCCAGGTGCGGCGCGAGCATGCGCAGCTCGCCGGGCGGATGGAACGAGCGCGTGCGCGCGCCGCCCATCGCGTCGTAGATCGCCAGGCCGGCGCCCATCGTGCGGCGCGTCGGCTGGCGGCCTTCGTAGTGGCCCATCAGGAAGCGCTGCGGCTCGACCAGCCCCGGCGCGTCGCGCAGCAGGCGGCCGCGTTCGCGCACCGACTCCAGCGTCAGGCCGAAGGCTCCCTCGCGCAGGTAGCGCAGGCCGCCGTGCACGAGCTTGGACGAGCGCGACGAGCTGCCCCACGCGAAGTCGCGCGCCTCGACCAGCATCACCGCCAGGCCGCGCCGCGCGGCTTCCAACGCGACCCCGGCGCCGGCGATGCCGCCGCCGATCACCAGGATGTCGACGTCGAACATCAGGCGGCCCCCGTCATGAGGGCTGCGGGACGATCGACGGGCGGCCGCAGCCGCGCGGCGGCATCGCCCATGCGGAGGGTGGCGTTCAATGCAGGTCCTCGCAGCCGCGCGGCACGGGCACGGGCCGCAGGGTCGACGCATCGCGCGCGACGACGCGGCGGCCCGTGCGCGGCGCGGCGAACACGCTGCGGCGCGCGCCACGGTCGGCCCCTTCCGCCGCCAGCGACGCGGCGACGACGCGCATCGCCACGGCCACCGGCCGGCGGGCGCGTGCGAAGGCGAGGCGGCGCGCGCTCATCGCTCGTCGCCCAGCAGGTTGCCGCGCGCCATGACGCCGTGCGGGTCGAACTCGCGCACCATCGCGGCGATGGCCGACATGCCCGTCGCGCCCTTCTCGGCCGCGAGCCAGCGCGCGTGGTCCTTGCCCACGCCGTGCTGGTGCGTGATGGTGCCGCCGTGCGCGACGATGGCGTCGCCCACCGCGGCCTTCAGCGACTGCCAGCGCGCGAGGGCGCTCTCGTAGTCGGGGCCGATGCGATAGACGAAGGTCGAGTACACGCTCGAGCCCTGCGCATAGACGTGCGACAGGTGCGTGTAGCAGTGCGTGCGCTCGCCGTGCTGCGCGAGCGCGGCCCGGCCGGCGGCCTCCATCGCCCGCACCATCGCGTCGACGCGCGGCCAGTCGCACGCCGTCTCCATCGTGTCGACGGCATAGCCGGCGTCCCACAGCGCGTTGCGCAGGTAGACGTTGGCGAAGCGGCGCTCGGCCCATTTCCGGCCGAGCAGCGTGCCGGTCGACACGCCGCCGTGCTCGCGCCAAACGGCCGCGGCCGCGCGCCGCATCGCGCGCAGCGCGCCTGCGCTGTCGCCCGTGAGGCCGGCAAGCAGCAGGCACTTGCCCTTGCCGACGCCGCGCAGCGACAGGTAGCGCTCCAGCCATGCGATGGCGGACGCGTGGCCGGCCATCGTCAACGTGGTGTGGGTCTCCGCCGGATTGGCCAGCCGCAGCATCGACAGGCCCAGCCTTCCCTGCGCGAGGCGCCGCACCGCGGCGGCGGCGCTGGCCCAGTCGGGGAAGAAGACGCCGACGAAGCGCTCCGCGGCCGGCGCGCGCGCCACGCGCACGACGGCCTCGGTCAGCACGCCGATGCGGCCCTCGGAGCCCAGCACCCACTCGCGCAGGTCGGGGCCGGCGGCCGATGCCGGGAAGGTCGGCAGCGTCCATTCGCGCTCGGGCGTCTGCAGCGTGCCGCCGGCGAACAGCTGCTCGATGCGGCCATAGCGCCCCGACTGCTGGCCCGACGAGCGCGTCACCACCCAGCCGCCGAGCGTCGACAGCTCGAAGCTCTGCGGGAAATGACCCAGCGTGAAACCGAGGGCACGCAGCTGCGCCTCGAGGTCGGGGCCCGCGACGCCGGCCTCGAAGCGCGCGAGCTGCGCGACGGGGTCGAGATCGAGCAGCCGCATCATGCGGCCCATGTCGAGCGTGAGGACGGGCGCCGCGCCGACCGGCGTCAGGTGGCCCGCGACGCTGGTGGCGCCGCCCCGCGGCAGCACCTGCACGCCGTGCTCGCATGCCCAGGTGAGCAGCATGCGCACCGCGGCGGCGCTGTCGGGGAACGCGACGCCGTCGGTCACGCGGCCCAGCACGCCGAAGCGCAGGCGCAGCCAGTCGTGCATCGACTGGCCGAAGCTGGCGCGCAGCCGCGTCTCGGCGCGGGTGTCGACCAACGGATGCCACGGCAGGCGCGTCGGCTGCGCCTCGACCTGGGCCAGCGCCTCGGCCAGCGTCGCGTCCGGCAGGGGCTGCGGCTGGCCGACGGCCTGCGCGAGGAAGGCCTGCGCCTCGGGCTTGAGCGCTTCCTGCACGCGGGCGTCGCCCCAGCCGTTCCAGCGTCGTGAGGGGGTCATCGTGGCTATACTCGTTTTTCCAGGTCGACAGGCGTCCCCGGGGCTCGGACAGACGGCCCCGGACGCCACGCCGCCATGGTGCGTCGAATGCGCCGTCGCGGCTTGTCTTTCGCCGACAGGCGAGTTGCCACAACATGCCAGTCCCGCCCGCGGCGACGCCGTTCCCGCCCTCTTCCGCGCTCGACGCCGACGCGCCCTGCCCCATCCCGCCGGCAGCCGACGCGCGCGTGGCCATGGCCTATGCACAGACGGCGGTGGCCACCGCGCAGTCGCTGGGCGTGACGCCGGCACAGCTGTGCGCCCGGCTCGGCTGGGTCGACGGCACGCTGGACGCCGCGCGCGACAGCCTCGCCGTGGCCGACTACCTCGCCCTGCTCGGGGCCGGCGACGCGCTCGCGGTCGACCCGGTGTTCGGCCTGCACACGGGCCTGCACGCCCGGCTGTCGACCTACCCGTTCTACGGCCTGGTCGTCTGCGCGTGCACGACGCTGCGCGGCGCCTTCGCGCAGACGCGCCGCTACGAAGGCCTCGCGCACGACCTGGGCCGCTCGCGCCTGGAGGAGCGCGGCGGCATCGCCACCTACTACTGGGACACGCCCTGGCTGCCCGCGTGCACGCCGGCGCAGGCGCGCCACCTGGTCGACAGCGTCCTGGCGGGCATCCTGACCTTCGTCAGCTGGCTCGCGCACGAGCGCCTGCCGGTGCGCGAGATCGGCCTGCCCTACCCCGAGCCCGATGCCGCCATCCGCGCCGCCCATGCCCAGGTGTTCGGCCCGGCGGTGGTCTATGGCGTGCCCGCCGCGTACGGCCGCTTCGACGCCGCGCTGCTCGATCGCCCCGTGCCCAATGCCGACGGCAGCATGCTCAAGGTGCTGCAGCGCCACGCCGACGAACTGCTCGCCGCCCGGCGGCGCGAGACGTCGGAGCCGCGCATCGTCAGCGACGTCCGCCGCGAGATCGCCGCCCAGCTCGCCAACGACCGTGCCCGCATCGACGACGTCGCCGCCGCGCTGGCGCTCAGCACCCGCACGCTCCAACGCAAGCTCGCCGAAGCCGGCACCAATTTCCAGGCGGTGCACGACACGGCGCGCCAGGCGCTCGCCGAGGAACTGCTGCGCGACTCGCAACTGAACCTGACGGACGTGGCCTTCATGCTGGGCTACCGCGAGCAGAGCTCGTTCAACCGGGCCTGCCGGGACTGGTTCGGCGCGACGCCGGCGCGCACGCGGGAGCGCTTGCGCGGGGCGGCCGGCGCCTGAGGCCGAACGGCCCGCCTGAGCGGAGGCGGGCCTGGCCCCGCAGCCTCAGCGCAAGCCGCCAGCGACGCGAATCGTCTCTCCGGTGATCCAGCGGGACTGCTCCGAAGCGAGGAAGACCGCGGCGAGCGCGATGTCCTCCGGCTCGCCCAGGCGTCCGAAGGGCGTGTTCGCCACGATGTGCTTCTCCATGTCGCTGCCGATCATGCCGATCGCTTCCACGCCTTCGGATCGCGTGCCGCCCGGTGCGATGGCGTTGACCCGGATGCGGCGCGGCGCGAGCTCGCGCGCCAGCGTGATGGTGAGGTTGTCGACGGCGGCCTTGGTCGCCGAGTAGATCAACGAGTTCGACACCGGATTCGTGCTCACGATCGAGCCGATGTTGATCACGCTGCCTCCCGCCTCGCCGAACTGCGCGACCGCCTCCCGCGTGGCCAGCAGCGTTCCCAGCACGTTCGTGTCGAACTGCCGATGGAAGTCGGCTTCCGTCAGATCCGCCAGCGGCGCGAATCGGTAGATGCCGGCGTTGTTGACCAGCACGTCCAGCCGGCCGAACGCCTCGCGCGCGGCAGCGAACAGCTTGCGCACATCGTCGGCCACGGCCACGTCGGCCTGGACGGCCACCGCCCGTGCGCCGGCCTTTTGCACGGCATCGACCACCCGTTGCGCACCGCCGGCATCCGAGGCGTAGTTGACGACGACCGACGCGCCGGCCTCCCCGAGCGCGCGGGCGATACCCGCGCCGATGCCTTTCGATGCGCCCGTGACGACGGCGACCTTGCCTTCGAGTTCCTTCATGTCACTTCCCTTCATTAGTTCATAAAATCCGAACAACAGAAGTGACGAACAATAAGTGTCCGCGCGGAGAAGCGCTGGACGCGATCGACTTGCCCCCACGATCGATGTTGATTCATAAAACCCGAACTACGGGTCTTCTGGAATGAAGGACAATCGGGGCACCACGCCGTCCCGATGAAGCCACTCTTCCACCCTGCCTCCGAGGACATCACCATCGAGGGCATCCTGCATGCCCTGGCGGACCCGGTGCGCATGCACATCTTCGCGGAGATCGCCGCCGCGGGCGGCCCCCTCACGTGCTCGCCGTTCCTGGAGGTGGACATGCGACCCATCCCCAAGTCGACGCTGTCGCAGCACTTCCGCGTCCTGCGCGAAGCGGGATTGATTCGCAGCGAGCGCAAGGGCGTCGAGATGCACAACTCGGTCCGGCAGGAAGACCTTCATCCGCGCTTCAGCCCCTTGCTCAAGGCGATCGTCCAGGCGCACAAGGAACAGGTCGGGCGTGACGCGCTGCGCAGGCGCCGCGTGTCCAGGCGATAGCATCGGACTGGAAGTACGGGCCAGAGGCGCTACGGGGCAAGTCCCGGGGACGCCTCGCGCTGCGCGCGCGACCAGGCGACCGCTCGCCGCGCCAGTGCCGCCGTCGCGTCGATCACCGGCAGCGAGGCGTGGGCGCCGTCCAGCACGACGGGAATCTCGGTGCACCCGAGGATGACCGCCATCGCGCCGCGCCCCTTGAGCGCCTCGGCGGCCGCGGCAAGGCGGATCCTGCCCGTATCGCAGTCGCCCGCCTTCACCGCTTCGATGCCGGGCATGACACACTCGTTCATCTCGCGGGCGGTCGGCAGCAGCCACTGGAGGTGGCCTGTCTTCGGACCGGCGCGATTGATGTACAGGCCGGAGGCGAGGGTCGCATCGGTGCCGAGCAGGCCCACGCGCCCGCGCGGGCCGACGATCGCGGCTGCGTCGTCGATCGCGGCGTCCACCAGGTGGATCATCGGCAAGTCGACGGCCGCGCAGACGTCGTCGAACCAGAGGTGCGCGGTGTTGCAGGCGATCACGACCATCCCGGCACCGGCGGCCTTGAGCCGATGCGCGCTGTCGACCATCGCGGCCAGGGGCGACTCGCCCTCGCCGCGGAAGGCGCGCGTGCGATCGGGCACCTGCGGGATCGCGCTGACGATGACCGGCACGTGCTCCTGGTCGCTGGCCGCCGGCGTGGCGGCGAGCACCTTTGCCAGGAAGTCGACCGTTGCCAGCGGCCCCATGCCGCCGAGGATGCCGACGATGCCGCCGGCGGAGTTCACGGTTCGAAGTTCGGACATGTCGGCCGGCTCACATCCCTGTCGCGCGCGGCATCGTGGCGGCCAGCGTCGGTGCCTCCTGCTCGGCATCGCGCCGCTGCTCCAGTCGTGCAACGACGGCGGTCGCGATGCTGTTGCCGATGACGTTGGTCGCCGTGCGGCCCATGTCGAGCAACTGATCGATGGCGAGAACGAGGGCGACGCCCTCCATCGGCAACTGGAACATGGGCGCGATCGCGGCGACCACGACGACCGAGCCCCGCGGCACGCTGGCCATGCCCTTGCTGCTGACCATCAACACCAGCAGCATCACGACCTGCTGCGACAGCGGCATCTCGACGCCGAACGCCTGGGCGATGAAGATGGCCGCGAACGACTGGTACATCATCGAGCCGTCCAGGTTGAACGCATAGCCGAGAGGCAGCGTGAAGCCGACCACCTTCTTGTCGACGCCGAAGGCCTCGAGCGTCTCGTTCAGCCGCGGAAACGCCGCTTCGCTGCTGGCCGTGGAGAACGCGATGAGCGCCGGCTCGCGCACGGCCCGCAGCAGCGCGACGATGCGCTTGCCCAGGAAGGCGTAGCCCACGCCGACCAGGACCGCCCACAGCACGGCCAGGCCGATGTAGAACGCGGACAGGAGCCGGCCGTAGGTCAGCAGGACGTCCAGTCCCTTGAGGGTGACGGCCGAGGCCAGTGCACCGAAGACGCCTAGCGGCGCGAAGCACATCACGTAGCCGGCCAGCCGCAGCATCACGGGCACGAGGCCGTCGACGAGCCGGATGAATGCATCGACCGCGGGATGGCCCTTGAGCGCGTTCAGGCCCAGGCCGAAGAACAGCGAGAAGACGACGATCTGGAGGATGTCGTTGCGCGCCATCGCGTCCAGCAGGCTGGTCGGGACGATGTGCGTGACGACGTCGCACACGTTCAGCCCCGACGTGTTCAGGCCCGTGGACACCGCGGCGGCGCCGGCGACCAGGTGCAGCCCGGCGCCGGGCCGCAGCGCGTTGGCCAGCACCAGGCCCAAGGCCAGCGACACCAGCGACGCGCCGATGAACCAGGCGAACGAGCGCATGCCGATGCGGCCGATGTCGCGGCCACCGCTCATGCCGGCCAGTCCCGAGACCAGCGTGGAGAACACGAGTGGCGCGATGATCATCTTGATCAGCCGCAAGAAGAGATCGGTCAGGATCGCGTAGCCGTCGGCGACGGCCTTCGGATCCGCGGCGCGGTGGCCCAGCCAGCCGGCCAGCACCCCGAGAACCATTCCGAGGCTGATGAAGAGCGTCAATCGATTTTTCATGGCGGTCGATGTCGATGTGGACTGTGCCTCGGCGTGATCGCGAGGTCCCCGGACACCGTCGCACGGTGCCCATGTCGACATTCTGTGAACGCCGTGCGCGCACTCGATGCTGAAAGCGGATCGAGCGATGCGGCAGCCGCATCCGACGCGGCGGCGAGCTAGTTTTCGCCGTGCTCGTCTTGCTCCTGCAGGCTCTTCCACAGGGCGGAGACCAGGGGGTTGCGCTGCGTCGCATCCCGGTAAACCCTGATCTCCAGCGCCATCCGCCATTCCCCACCGCCCGCGGCGATCAGTTCACCGCGCGCGAGTTCGCCCTCGATGGCGCTTTGCGGCAGCCAGGCGATGCCCTCTCCGGCCAGCGTCATCTTCTTCAGCAGTTCCGCCATGTCGGACTCGTAGTGACGCTGCAGGGCCGGCGTCGACCGGGCCTGCTGGAGCAGGAAGCTCAGGCAACGGCCGAAATAGCTCGTCTCCGGATAGCCCAGCAGCGGGACCGGCCGGCCCCGAGCCGAGGCCGACAGGCGGAACATCGGGCCGCCGCCTTCGGCGCAGCGGCAGACCGGCAGCAGCGCGTCGTGACCCAGCACGAGATGCTCGTACTTGGCCGGATCGAGATGCAGCGGCAACTCGGGATGGTGGTAGGCGAACATCAGGTCGCAGTTCGCGTTGGCCAGCATCACGATGGAATCGTGGACATTGGTCGGAAGCACCCGGGTGCGGACCTCGCGGAAAGGCGGCGGCAACCGGGTCAGCCAGTTCGACAGGAAGTTCAGGGCGATGGTGTGGCCGGTGGCGATCTGCAGGCCCGCGCCCGGCAGGCGATGATCGTCGCGGATCACGGCACGCACGTCGTACAGCTTCAACAGGACTTCTTCGGCCGACTCGCGAAACAGCCGTCCCGCCGCGGTCAGCGACGGCGGATAGCCGCTGCGGTCGATCAGGTCCGCGCCGACCCATTGCTCGAGCGCCTGGATGCGTCGACTGAAGCCCGACTGCGACACGTGGCGCTCTTCGGCGGCACGCGAGAAGCTCTGGTGCTGGGCCAGCGCGATGAAGTCCTCGATCCACTTGATTTCCATGAGCCGGCCTGCCGTGGCGTATCACGACCCTCCGCGGGCGATTCTGCGTCAGAAGTCCGCTGCGGCCTGCGACGGTGCGGGCGGCTCGCGTCACGCCGCCACGGGGACGACGCGGTCCGCCAGATCGAAGACGGGGCGCCTATTCCGGCTTCTTCAGCGCCTGGCGCGCGGCCAGCGCCTTCCTGCGCGCATGGCACTGCTCGTAGTGGTCGTTGACCAGCCCCATCGCCTGCATGAACGCGTACACCGTGGTCGGGCCGACGAACGTCCAGCCGCGCTTCTTCAGATCCTTGGACATCGCCACCGCCTCCGGCGACGGCCCGAGTGCCGTGCCCGGCAGCAGCTTGTTCGGGCGCGCGGCCGGATCGGGCTCGTAGCGCCAGGCGTAGGCTGCGAGCGAGCCGAACTCCTGGCGCAGCTCCAGCACGCGCTGCGCGTTGTTGATGGTGGAGACGATCTTGCCGCGGTGGCGAACGATGCCGGGATCGGCGACCAGGCGCTCGATGTCGGCGTCGTTGAAGCGCACGATCTTCGCGGCGTCGAAGTTGGCGAAGGCCTGGCGGAAACCCGGCCGCTTGTTGAGGATGGTGAGCCAGCTCAGGCCCGCCTGGAAGCCTTCCAGGCAGATCTTCTCGAACAGGCGGCGCTCGTCGGTGACGGGAAAGCCCCACTCCTCGTCGTGGTAGCGGCGGTACTCGTCGCTGGCGCGACACCACTGGCAGCGCAGGACGCCGTCGTCATGGGAGAACAGGCCCGGTGGGAGTTCGGTTGCGGTGGTCATGGGGCCATTCTGCAGCGGGCGGCCGCGAATCGCCGGGCAGCGAACCGCCCGATTCAGTGGGCGGCCCGCCGCGGCGGCATTTCATCCGCGAAATCGACCGTTCGGCGCGCGGCGCGGCGCCGGTCCGTCGCGCCAGCCTGCAGTTCGTCCGCCACGGCCGTCGCGTCGTCGCACACCGCTCGCGGGCCGGGGACGCGCTGCCTACAGTCCAACCATCGCATCACGCAACGCAACAAACCCCGGAGCCGAACATGACCAAGACCTTCGCCGCCCAAGCCGCCCCCATCGCCCTCGCCGCCGCGCTGAGCGCCGCCATGTTGTTCGCGACGAACGCGCTGGCCGGGCACCAGTACCGCGTCGCGGTGGCGGCGCACGAGACGGCCCAGCTGTTCGCGTCCGCCGACGTGCAGCGCGTGGTCGTCGTCGCGCACCGCGCCAACGTCTGATTCCCCGGCCTCACCAGCCTGTTGGGCCCCGCTTGGCGGGGCCTTTTTTCCTCATGCGTGGCAGGCCGGCGGCCGACGCCTCGACCCCGTCACGGGACCGTCACGAAGCGCGTCCACGATCGCAGTTCATCGCCTCGCAGCCCTCCTCCGCCCTGCCATGAACTGGTACTGCGTCATCATTGCCGACGGCGAACCGCGGCAGTCGCGCGCGGTCGACTTCGTCCTCGCGCTGCGCTCGGCCTGGCGCGACGCCGGACAGCCGAAGGCGGCCGCGGCCTTCATCAACCGCGGCTCGGCGTCGCGCTTCACCTTCCTGCTGTCGCCCGAGGCCGCGACGCTGGCGCCCGGCCTGCTGCGCCACTACGACGCGCTGGCCTGCGAGCACGCGCCCAACCTGCGCCGCTACGCGCCGCTGCCGCTCTGAGCCCCGTGCCCGCCCGTGACGCGAGCGCGGGCGGGCGTCACGCGTGCGCCGGCGCGAGCGCCTCGCGCGCCTCGGCGGCGTCCCCGGCGTCCGCCTGGGCGGGCAGGCGCATCAACGCCTGGCCCATGCGGATGCGCGATCCGGTGGCGATGCCGTCGACGAACTCGAAGCCCGGCGGCACGAACACGATGATGGTCGAGCCGTGCTGGAAGCCGCCCATCTCCTCGCCCTTGCCGAAGCGCGCGTCGACGGGGATCTCGTTGGGCCCGCGGTACTTCAGGTGCAGCAGCACGTCGGTGAACTTCAGCCGGATGCTCGCGACGAGGATGGCCGCCACGGGGACGATCGCGATCGGCAGGTTGCCGCGGCGCAGGCGCGCGCTGAGCACGGCGCGCTCGTTGCGGCAGAACAGGCGCTCGACGCGCTGCAGCGCGATCGGGTTCACGTTCCACGTGTCGCCGGTGATGTAGCTGACGTGGCTCACGTCGCAGTCGTGCGGCGCATGGAAACGGTGGTACATCGCCGAGGTCAGCCGCAGCGTGATGAAGCGGCCGTCGCGGAACGGGCTCGGGTCGGTGCCCGGGCCGAACAGGTCCTCCATCCGGTACGGGAAGCCCTTGGCCTGGAACACCGTGGTGCCCGACACCGGGCCGCACGCGCCGACGATGGCGTCGCACGGCGAGGTCAGCACGCCCGGGTCGGGGTCGACCGGGCGCGCGCCGGGCATCAGCTCGCGCGTGAAGCAGTCGTGCATCGAACGGAACTTGCGCGTGCGGGCGTCGCTGAGGTCGAGGTCGGTGAACAGCTTCCACACGCCGATCGAGGCCTTGCTGACCAGCGGGTTGCGGATCTTGCTGAACTTGCCCATGAAGTGCGTCAGCGCGATGCGCGGCACGCGATTGGTCAGCAGGAAGTTCAGGTCTTCCTGGGCAAGCAGACGTCGGAATTGTTTTTTCATCGGATGTCGATTCAAGCGGGCCTGTCGCCCGGGGCGGTTCCGCGTCCCCGGCGCCGAGCGCGCCACGCGGGCGCGCTCCGGCCGTCCTCAGCTGCTGAAGCGCTGGCGCAGCATCTCCCGCAGCAGCCCGCGCCGGATGGTGCGGTTGCTCTGCGCGGGGTCGTTCCACCACCAGCCGTCCGCCTGCATCTCGACGGCCGCAGCGACGAAGCGGTCCGTCACCGCGTCGAAGTCCGCGTCGGCGTAGTTCAGGCTGAAGATCAGGCGGCCCGTGCCCACCCAGCTGAGCGCCAGGCCGTGCGCGCGCAGGTAGAACTGCAGCATCCAGTTGTAGCGCGACGGCTGCTCGTAAAGCACCGTCCAGATCGACTGGATGTTGGCCACGCGCACCGGCACGCCGGCGGCGGCCAGCCGCTCGTTGAAGCGCGCGGTGCGCGCGTTCCAGCGCTCGTCGACGCCGTCGTACATCGACCTCACGTCCGGGTGCTCCAGCCGTTCGAGGAACACGTTCATCGCGCCCATCACGTACGGGTGCGAGTTGAAGGTGCCGCGGGCGAAGCAGATGTCGGCGGGACGATCCTCGCGGAAGCGCTTCATCAGCGCGCGCTTGCCGCAGACGACCCCGACCGGCAGGCCGCCGCCCAGCGATTTGCCGTAGGTGACCATGTCGGCCTGGATGCCGAAATATTCCTGCGCGCCGCCGGGAGCGAGACGGAAGCCGATGAAGATCTCGTCGAAGATCAGCACGATGCCGCGCTCGGTGCAGACCTGCCGCAATGCTTTCAGCCACTCGGTGTAGGCCGCGCGGTCGAACCGGGCGCGGCGGCCGCTGTCCACGAGCGATGAGTCGCCCGGCGCCGCCGCGTTCGGATGGAGCGCCTGCAGCGGGTTGACCAGCACGCACGCGATGTCCTTGCGCGTGCGCAGCACCTTCAGCGTCTCGGCCTTCATCTCCTCCAGCGTGTAGGTCTCGCGCGGCGGCAGCGGATTGCCGGGGCCGGGCTGCACGTCCTCCCACCAGCCGTGATAGGCGCCGCAGAAGCGCACGAGGTACTTCTTCCTCGTGTGATAGCGGGCCAGGCGCACGGCCTGCATGACGGCCTCGGTGCCGGACATGTGGAACGACACCTCGTCCAGCCCCGAGATGCGCTGCAGGTGGCGCACGTTGTCGAGCAGCACCGGGTGATAGGCGCCGAGCACCGGGCCCAGCGCGGCGACGCGTTCGGCGCCTTCGGCGATGCATTCCTTGTAGAAGTCGTAGCCGAACAGGTTGACGCCGTACGAGCCGGTCAGGTCGTGGAAGTCGTTGCCGTCGAGATCGCGCACCGTCACGCCGGACGAGGACTGCAGGAAGCTGCCCGTCTTCAGGTGCTTGCGAAGGTAGGGGCTGTACTGGAACGGCACCCGGTAGCTGCCAGTGAACTGCAGGTCGGAGATGCCGCTGCTGGCCTGGGCGGTCAGCGCGGCGCTCTTGCCGAAGCGCTCGGTGTAGAGCGCGACGAGCCGGTCGAAGCCGGCGCGCCGCCGGCGCTGGAACTCCTCCGGCGCGCCATCCGAGCCGAAGAAGCGCGCCTCGTCGTAGGCATAGCCCGGCAGGAAGCCGGCGACGCGCTTGGCCATCTTCGAATGGCCCGTCAGCGAGGCGTGCTTGGCGCGCGAGAGTTCGAGCCGGCGCTTGGCGCGCGGGACCATCACGGCGAGCGCGGCCAGCATCAGCGCGGAGAAGGCGAAGGTGGACGGTTCCATGGATCGTTTCCGGGACGGGCTCGGTCGCGCCGCCTCAATGGGCCGCCGTCGGCATCGTCGGCGACGCCACGGACGAGATCATCTGGCCGTGCAGGAGCTTGAGCGGCGCCTTGTGATACAGGACGATGTCCATGAACGGATCGGTGATGATCTTGAAGCCCCACGCCAGGCCTTCCGTCGCGTTGCGCGTGATGCACAGCTGGATCACGCGGAACACGAGGCCGGCCGCGCCCAGCGACAGCCAGGCGATGCCCACGTCGTGCACGAAGCCGCGGACGTCCGCGTGCGGCTGGATCAGGCCGCCCAGCGACGGCGCGAACCACAGCGCGGCGGGGATCGCCACCCAGATCGCCATCAGCACGATCTTGCGCTGGATGTTGTAGCCGGCCTTGACCTCTTCCTTGTACTCGTCGGAGACCTGGTTGACGTCGTCGTAGCCGCGCGGCTCGAAGAAGAAGTGACCGGCCTGGCGCGTCGTCATCGACACGGTCCAGGCGAGCACGGCGGCGATCGCCGGATCGACGAGCAGCAGCGCGTACGAGATGCAGAACACGATCGCGCTGACCAGGTGCAGGCTCTGGTTGATCGTGCTGTGGTGGTAGAAGCGATGGTCGTCCCACCGCAGCGTGCGGAGCGTTTGCATGAAGGTGTTCACGAGGGTCCTCTCAGAGATTCGCCCGGTGCGGCAAGACCGCGGCGTGACAGGATGGTGACGCCGAAATATGAAAGGGCCGTGTCCGTCGGCACCTCGAAACGACGCGGAACTGTCATCGATCTGTTGCTTGCGTTCGTCATGATCGGCGGCGACCGCAACGAATCGGAGGTTCACTCGTGGACATTCAGACCGGCCCGCACGGGTCCCTGCGAATTGCCTGCGTGACCGAGACCTACCCGCCCGAGGTCAACGGCGTCGCGATGACCGTGGCCCGGCTCGTGCAGGGCCTGCGCGCCCGCCATCACAGCGTGCGGGTGATCCGTCCGCGCCAGGCGGGCGACGCCTCGGCGTCCCCGATCGACGGCGACGTCCTCGTCCGCGGCATGGCGATCCCGCGCTACGAAGGTCTGAAGATGGGACTGCCGTGCACCGGCAGGCTGGTCAAGCTGTGGCGCAAGGAGCGCCCGGACGTCGTGCACATCGCCACCGAGGGCCCGCTCGGGCGCTCCGCGCTGATGGCGGCCAGGGCGCTCGGCCTGCCGGTGTGCTCCGAGTTCCGCACCAACTTCCATGCCTACAGCGCGCACTACGGCCTGGGCTTCATGAACAGGCTCATCCTCGGCTACCTGCGCCGCTTCCACAACGCCACGCAGTGCACGATGGTGCCCACGCAGGCGCTGCACGACCAGCTCCAGCGCGACGGCTTCCGCGACCTGCTGACCGTGGCGCGCGGCGTCGACACCCGCCGCTTCGACCCTTCGCGCCGCAGCGAGGCGTTGCGCGCGCAATGGGGCGCCGCGCACGACGACCTGGTCGTTACCTGCGTCGGCCGGCTCGCGCCCGAGAAGAACCTGGCCACGCTCGTCGCCGCCTTCGACGCGATCCGCCGCCGGCAGCCGCGCGCGAAGCTCGTGCTCGTGGGCGACGGCCCGATGCGCAAGGAGCTGCAGGCGTTGTGCCCCGACGCGGTCTTCGCCGGCCAGCGCGTGGGCGACGACCTCGCCGCGCACTACGCGTCGGCGGACCTGTTCCTGTTTCCCAGCGTCACCGAGACCTTCGGCAACGTCACGACCGAGGCGATGGCCAGCGGCCTGGCCGTCGTCGCGTTCGATTACGCCGCCGCGCAGCGCGTGATCCGCGATGGCGAGAACGGCGCGCTGGTGCCGTACGACGACGGCGCGGCCTTCGTCGACACCGCGGTGCGCACCGCGGCCGACCTCGCGCGCTGCCGGGTGCTCGGCGGCCGTGCCCGCACGAGCGTGATGGCGCTCGACTGGGACGGCATCGCCGCGCAGGTCGAAGGCGTGATGACCTCGGTGATCGCGCGCAAGGCCGAACGGACCGCGCCCTACGCCTTGGCCTCGGCGCGCCACTCGTCGGTGTGAACCGGCGCGCGGCGATCGCGCACGCGTTCCTGCAGCAGCAGCCAGGCCAGCGCGGCGGACACGCCGGCGCCCAGCCCGGTCATCAGCGCGACGAGCGACACGTCCATCGCGCACAGCGCCGAGTACGCCCCCAGGCACACCAGCACGCTGGCGTTCTCGTTGCCGCCCTGCACGGCGATCGAGCGGCCAGCGCTCAACAACGCATTGCCGCGCTCCTGCAGCAGCGCGTTCAGCGGCACCACCATCAGGCCGCCAACGCCGCCGACGACGATCAGGACCGCCACCGCGACGCGCAGCTGCGTGAGGAAGGGCAGCACCGTCATCAGCAGGCCGAACAGCACGCCGGCCCACAGCATGCGCTTGGCGTGCACCAGCGGCACGAAGCGGCCCGCGGCGACCGCACCCGCGATCACGCCGATCGCGACCGCCGCCTGCACGAACGCGGCGCGATCCAGCGTCAGGTGCATCGTCTCGCGTGCCCAGCGCAGCACCGCGAATTGCAGCGTCGCTCCCACGCCCCAGAAGATCGTCGTCACCGTCAGCGACAGCCCGCCATCGCGGTCGCGCCACAGCTTGCGGTTGGCCTGGCGGAAGTCGTGCAGCATGGCGCGCGGGTGGAGGGACGGCACGTCGTGGCGCACGCCGCTGTCGGGTACGCCGAGGTTGAGCGCGCCCGCCAGCAGGTAGGTGCCCAGCAGGATCAGCAGCGACGGCAGCACCGGGTCGCAGACATCCGCGACGATGCGGCTCGCATGCCCCAGCAGCCATGGGCTGACGAGCAAGCCGCCCAGGCCGGTGCCCAGCAGCACGGCGCACACCGCGGCCGTCTCGATCCAGGCGTTGGCCGCGACGAGCTGGTCGGGCCGCACCAGTTCGGTGGCCAGGCCGTACTTGGCCGGCGCGTAGGCCGCGGCGCCCAGGCCCACCACCAGGAACGCGGCGACGGGGTGCAGGCCCGCCACCAGCGCCGCCACGCCGACGATCTTGACGCCGTTCATCCAGGCCATCAGCCGCGCCTTCGGGAACGCGTCGGCCAGCGGCCCGACGAACGGCGCCAGCAGCACGTACGCGGCGATGAACGCGACCTTGAGCATCGGCGCCAGCCAGCCCGGCATCGCGCGCTGCTGCAGCAGGTCGATCGTGACGATCAGCAGCGCGTTGTCCGCCAGCGCCGAAGTGAACTGGGCCGCCAGCAGCAACAGGAACGAGGCGGGCATCAGGCGGCGCGGATGAAAGGAGCGGGCATCGCTGGCGTGGAGTCAGGATGTGGACAGGGCCGGAGAATGCGGCATGCGCGTGAAGCGGTCGTGACATGGCCGTGACGTGGCGGCGACAGGCGCGCGGGCTTCGTGGTCCGGCCTGGAGGAGCGCATCGGCGCACGTGGATCCTGCGACTTCGCGCAGGAGGACCGCCTCAGGGTTGCCGGCGCCGAATGAGCTCGTCGCCCGCGCGCTGCAGCACCGAGCTGGCGTCGGCAGTGCGCAGCAGGCCCTGCGCCGCCATCTTCTCGAGCGCCTTGCGCGTGAAGCTCTGCGTGGCGTCGCCGGCGCCGGCGAACAGCAGGAAGTAGCCGTTGTCGCTCACCCACAGCAACTGCAGGTCGGTCCACTCGCCGTGCAGTTGCAGCGTCACGCTGTCGCCGACCTGCAGGGATGCGACGGGCGACGACGCGTCCACCGGCGGCGGTGCCGGCGGGGGTGGCGGCGGCGGCAGCTCGTCGTCGAGCTGCAGGTCGACCGTGACGGGGCCGCCGGCGGCCTGCTCGCCCTCGGGCCGGCGCATCACGTGCAGGTGGATCGCGGCGATCTGGTCGAGCCAGGCCTTCTTCATCGCGTCCGACAGCTTGACCGTGGCCATGCCCGCGGTCACGCGCTCGACCAGCTCGGGCACCATCGCCACCAGCGTCGGCGCGTCGGCGCGCGAGCGCGCCTTGTCGGTGGACCAGATGACGTCGACGGCGGTGTCCATCGCCGGCGAGTTGCGCCGTGCCTCGGGCGGCAGCGTCGCCCACTCCTGCGCGACGACCAGGGCCCAAAGCGTGCGGATGAAGCGGCGCGTGGGCGACGGCGGATGCGCCGAATCGAGCTTGCGCTCCAGGCGCGCCTTGGCCTCGGCCACCAGGTCTTCCAGCGTGGCGTTGCGCTGGAGCAGTTCCAGCGCGCCCTCGACCGAGGTGAGCCGCTTCTGGGCCTGCCTGCGCTGCCATTGCGACAGCCGTTCCACCGCGGCCTCGAACGTGGCCGTGGCGGGCTGTGCCTCGATCTGCGCCACCGACTCCTGCAGCCACTGCATGAACTCGGGTGGGGGCGCGTCCCTGTCGGCCTGCAGGTAGGTGGCGATGCGGTTGACCAGCGCCCAGGCCGGGTGCCGGTGCGACTTCAGCAGGGTCGCATCCACCGCGGCCAGTCGCACGACCGCAGGCTCCAGACGCGAGATCCAGCCGCGTGCGTCGGCGGACAAGGCGGGGTCGGCCACGATCTGCTCGAACAGGTGGCCGATGAGCGCGCCGCCCAGCCGCGTGCTGGTGGCGTCCTGCAGTGCGGCGAGCTCCTCGCGGTGGCTGTGGATCAGCCCCGGGATGCGGGCGCCGTCGCCTTCCAGCGGCATCGGCAGCGTGTCGGGGATGAACGTGAGCGGCGCGGCCTGCGTGGAGGTGCGGAAGACGGGCCGCTCCTCGTCGAGGTCCATCAGTTCGTACAGCGCGCCGGGCCGGGTGACGTCGAAGCCTGTGGGCGGCGACGTGGTGGACACCTCGTCGTCGGGTTCGCCGGCGCGGTCGTCCTCCCGCTGCGAGACGTCGGCGACGCCGGCCTGGCGCACCGCCGCGTAGATCTCGGCCAGGCGCGGGGCGAGCCATCGCGCGACGCAGCGCACCGCCTCGGCACGGGCCGCCGGCGCGAGCCCCAGCGCTTCGGAGGCGGTCCACGACGACCGCGCGAGGCCCGGCGGCCCGATCGGCGACGTCGCGACCCGCACGCCCTCGGCGCGGCGCAGCGCGGCCTCGAACTTGACGAGCCGGCGCAGTTCGAGGGCGCAATCCTCCTCGAGCAGCCGCACCACCTGCGCGATCTCGATCTCGTCCTGGATGCGCGACTCGTCCATGATCTCGAACGAGCCGAGGTTCAGCCACTGTCCCGCCGGCTTGGCCGCGGGCGCCTGCGTGAACTCCTTGAACGACTCGCGCAGCGCATCGCCGAACGCCGCGGCGAACGCCGCATGCGCGCGCCCCAGCGCCGTGGCGACCTCGCCGCGCAACTCGCGCAGCGCGACGTTGGTCACCGGCGCGGCGGCGATGTCGTTGGCGAGCCCGCCCGCGCCGCTGCGCACACGGCGCGACAGCAGCGCATGCGCGCGCTCGAGGTGGCGTTCGTAGGCGGTGGCGGTCACCCGCCGATGTTAGGCCAGGACCGCCTTGCGCACCGCTGCGGCCGTGTCGCACGGCCGGCGATGTGCCCTGCAGGCAACGCCGCGCGGGCGTCCAGTTCCGCCGGACAACGCACTACACGCCGTCGGGCAGGCTGTATTCGAAGCGGTAGGCGTGCGCGCCGCCCGGCGCGATCTCCACCACCATGCGTCCGGTGAGACCGGCCAGCGCGTCGGTGCCCGATCCCGGCACGACGGTGATCGACTGCGCCGGCACGCCGCCGGCGATCGTCGAGCTGTGCTGCAACGCGAACGAGCCGGCGCGGCCGTCGAGCGTGCCGTGCACCGTCTCCATCGCCACGTAGCCGGCCGAGCCGGAGGCGGGGTTGCCGAACGACAGCATCTCGCCGGTGCTGGCGGCCTCGAGCGCGCCGTGGAATCGCTTGTCGAGCGACATGCGGCCCAGCCCGCTGCCGCCGGCGACGGCGCTGAGGGGTTGCGGCGCGAGCTTCACGTCGAACGGGCCGGCGGCGGTATGCGAGGTCATGGAGGGCTCCTTGTCGAGGGCGGTCGCCGCGGCGCAGGCGAAGGCGAGCGCGGCGGCCGTGAACAGGTAGAGGGGGCGCATGATGGCATCATGGGTTGCGGCCGACATCCGGCCTCGCACGCATTGAACCTCGCTGCCCCATGACGGTGATTGGAAAAACACGACGGGCGCCGAGCCCCGAGCCGCGCGGCGTTCTGCACCGGCTCGCGCTGGGCGACTTCGCGCACGGCCGCTTCGAGGCCCCCGAGGACCTGGCCGACCGCATCGAGCACTTCTGGACGGTGCGCTGGAACCTCGAGGGCCGGGCGCCGCAGGTGCAGGAGACGCTGCCGCATCCGAACGTGCATCTCGTCGTCGAGCCCGGCAGCATCGCCGCGTGGGGCGTGCACACCGGGCGCTGGACGCGCGCGCTCGAGGGCCGCTCGCAGGCCTTCGGCATCAAGTTCCGGCCCGGCGCGTTCCGTGCGCCGCTGGGTCGCGCGGTGTCGACGATCGCCGACACCTCGATCGACGCCCAGGCGCTGTTCGGCCCCGGCGCCGCCGTGCTGGCGGACGTTCTCGGCCACGAGGACGATCGCGTCGCCACGGACATCGCGTCGGCGTTCCTGCGCGAGCACCTGGCGCCGGCGACGGAGCCGGCCCTGCTCGCCGGCCGCATCGTCGACGGCGTCGCCGACGACCTCGAACTGCATTCCGCCGACGAGCTGGCGCGCCGCTTCGGCATGAACCTGCGCGCCCTGCAGCGCCTGTTCAACGAGTTCGTGGGCGTCGGTCCGAAGTGGGTCATCAAGCGCTACCGGATGCACGAGGCGGTCGCGCGCGTGCAGGCGGGCCAGCAGGTGCCCTGGGCCGCGCTGGCGCAGGATCTCGGGTACTTCGACCAGGCCCATTTCATCGCGGACTTCCGCAAGCTGGTGGGCATGACGCCCGGCGACTATGCGCGCGAGCGGCACCCGGGCTGAAATCGATCAGAGGGCGGCGCGCCGTGCCCGCAGGCTCTCGCGCACGACCGCGATGTGGCTGCGCAGGCCGTACAGCAGGTCGCCGAACGCGGGTGGCACGCTCAGGCGCGTGACCGTCGTCTCGACGTGCTCCAGCCGCGCGAGCAGCGCGTCGCAGCGTTCGGCGTCGAGCGGCCCCGCGTCGGCGTCGCGCTCGATGCGCTGCAGCACGGCGTACCAGCGGTAGATGCGCGAGACGACGCGCCAGCGGAAGATGGCCGGCGCGATCTTGAAGCCGGGCACCAGGATGATGGTCATCGGCACCACGATCGCCAGCACGCGCTCGATCAGGCTCGCGATCCAGAACGGGAACGAGCGGTAGAGGAAGCTGCGGCCGGACGCGTAGAAGCGCGAGGCGTCGCCGCTGATGGGGAAGTCGTGCTCGATCGCCGACGGGAAGTCGCCGGCCTTCTTGTACAGGCCGGCGCGGCCGTGCACCTCGCGCGCGGCCGTCAGCAGCAGGTCCGACAGCGCCGGGTGCAGGTCGTCGCGCGCGATGAGTTCGACGGTGGGCGCCACCAGCGTCACGCTCTCGGGCGGGATGTCCTCGCCGAAATCGATCGCCCCGCGCGGCAGCACCAGCTTGTTCAGGTAGGTGATGCGGTGGGTGTAGCCCTCGGCCTGCACGAAGTTGAACAGGTGCACGTCCTCGTCGCGCAGCAGCTCGCGCATCAGCGCCGTGGGCGTCGAGTCGCTCATCGCGAACAGCGCGTCGATCTTGCCTTCCTTGAGCGCCTGGATCGACTCCGCGGGCGCACGATGCCCCACCTGCGTGCCGTCGCCGGGCTTGATGCCGTTGGCGTCGAGCAGCGTCTGCGCCAGCAAGGACGCGCCGCTGCCCTCGAGGCCGATGTCCAGGCGGTGCTGCTTGAACTCGGAGACCAGCGTCTTGGGCTTGCCGCGGTAGAAGATCATCATCGGCTGGTACGACACGCTGCCCAGCGAGACCAGGTGCGAGGTGTCGTGGCCGGTCGTCTCGCCGCCGACGACGAAGCCGACGTCCACGTCCTGCTTGCGATCCTCCAGCCGCGCGAGGTTGTCGCGCGAGCCCTGCGAGGTCAGGATCTTCAGCGTCACGCCTTCGCGCGCCAGGATCTTGCGGTACTGGTCGGCGACGTTGGCGAACGAGCTGCCCTTCGGGCCGCTGGTCAGCGTCAGCGTGGTCGGCGGCGCCGAGCGCAGGAACACGAACGCCACGACGGCCGCGATCAGGCTCAGGAGCAGCAGCAGGCCGAGGCTGATCGGCAGCCCTCGGCCCACCACGCCCAGGCCCTCGCGCAGCGCCGTGAAGCGGGCGCGCAGCGCGTCGACGAAGGAGGCGCGCGCCGTCATCGGCCGCCTCGTTGCAGGGGAATGGAAGGCATCGCGAACCCAGGCGCCAGGAGATGCCGCGATCTTAGTCGCGCGGCGCGCCGTCGTTCGCGAATCGCCGCGGGACGGCGTTACGAGGCGTTGCGGCAGGGGTTCGCTTCAACCCAGCCGCATCGACACCTCCACGTCGCCGCCGAACGGCGTCGACAGGTAGCCGCCGTCGGCCGAGCGGACACGCGCGAGGTACCCCGGGCTGTCGTCCGCGTTGTCGGCGACGACCAGCGCACCGGGCCGCAGGCGCGGCTCCAGCAGCGCGAGGATCTCCGGGTACAGCGCCTTGGCGCCATCGAGCAGCACCAGGTCGATGGCGCCGGGCAGGTCCCGCGCCAGCGTCTGCAGCGCGTCGCCCTCGCGAATCTCGACGAGGTCGTCCAGGCCGGCCGCGACCAGGTTGGCCCGTGCGCGGACGACCTTGGACGGCTCGAACTCGCAGGTGACGAGGCGTCCGCCGGTGCCGTTGTCGCGCAGCGCGGCGGCCAGGTGCAGCGTCGACAGGCCGAACGAGGTGCCGAACTCGACGATCGCATGCGCGCCGGTGCTGCGCGCCAGCATGTACAGCAGCGCGCCGGTGGCGCGCGAGACCGGCAGCGGCTGGTCCTTCAGGCGCGTGTAGAAGTCGACGTACTCGGTCTTGCTGTGCATCAGGCGCGCGAACTCGCCGGGCGGCAGCGCGGCCGCCATCGCGTTCAGGCCGATCGCGGCCTCGTCGGCCTCGGCGAACAGGCGCGCCAGCAGCGGCGCGACGGGAGCGGTGGTGAGGGTGTCGGTCATGTGGTGTTTCTCGTTGAAGGGAAGGTGTCGTCATAATATGAACAATCCTTCGCGTTTCCCATTCGCATTGCGAGCGCCGCCCATGACCGAACGCCAGACCCCGCCGCTGTCCTCGCGCAAGAAGCCGCGGCAGGCGCGCTCCACCGACCTCGTCGCCGCGATCCTGGAGGCGGCCATTCAGGTTTTGTCCCGGGAGGGCGCGCAGCGCTTCACCACCACGCGCGTGGCCGAACGTGCCGGCGTCAGCGTCGGGTCGGTCTACCAGTACTTCCCGAACAAGGCGGCGATCCTGTTCCGGCTGCAGAGCGACGAGTGGCGCGAGACGACCGACATGCTGCGCGCCACGCTCGCCGACACGAGCCGTCCGCCGCTGGAGCGGCTGCGCCGGCTGGTGCACGCGTTCGTGAAGTCGGAATGCGACGAGGCCGCGATGCGCGTGGCGCTCGCCGATGCCGCGCCGCTGTACCGCGACGCGCCCGAGGCGCGCGAGGTGCGTGCCGCCAGCAAGGGCATCCTGCAGGCGTTCATGCGCGAGACGCTGCCCGACGCGAAGCCCGCGACGCGCGCGCTCGCGGGCCGCCTGATCAAGGCGACGCTGAGCGCGGTCGGCCACGATTTCTCCGAGTCGCCGCGCAGCGCGCGCGAGATCGCGACGTATTCCGACGCGATGGCCGACATGTTCTCGGCCTACCTCGTCGGCCTGGGCCACGCCGCGCCCGCGCCGGTGCCCGCGCGCGGGCGGACGCGCCCCGCGCGCGCGGCCGCCTGATCAGCCCGGCACATCCACGACGATCTTGCCGCGCGCGCGGCCGGCGGCGACTTCCTCGTGCGCCTCGAGCGCCGTGTCCAGCGTGTAGCGGCGCCCGTCCATCAGCGGCACGAGGCGGCCGCCCTCGACCAGCTTCGCGACTTCCTGCAGGATCTCGCCGTGGTGCGCGCGGCCGCGCCCCGTGAGCATCGGCAGCAGCGTGAACACGCCCGAGTACGTCGCCGCGCGGAACGACAGCGGCGCGAGCGAGTGCGAGCCCCAGCCCAGCGCGCTGACGACATGCCCGCCGTAGGTGCGCGCCGCGCGGAAGGACGCGTCCAGCACCGCCCCGCCGACGGTGTCGAACACGACGTCGAAGCCCTGGCCGCCCGTGTGCTCGCCGACGTAGTCGTCGACGGTGGCGGTGGCGTAGTCGATCGGCGTCGCGCCGAAGCGGCGCACGGTATCGGCCTGCGCGGCCGACGCGGTGGCGAACACCTCGGCGCCGAAGGCCCCGGCGATCTGCACCGCCGCATGGCCGACGCCACCGGCGCCGCCATGCACCAGCACCTTCTGGCCGGCCTGCACGCGGGCGCGGTCGACGAGGCCTTCCCATGCGGTGACCGCGATGAGCGGCAGAGCCGCGGCTTCGCGCATCGACAGGTTGACCGGCTTGCGGGCCAGCAGGTCGGCGTCGACGGCGGCGTACTCGGCGAGCGACCCCTGCAGCCCGGCGACGCCTCCGGCCAGGCCGTAGACCTCGTCGCCGACGCGCCAGCGTTCGACGCCGGCACCGACGCCGCGCACCACGCCGGCCAGGTCCATGCCCAGCACGGCGGGCAGCGGATGCTTCGCATGCGCGGCGGCGCCGGCGCGGATCTTGGAATCGAGCGGATTGACGCCGCTGGCATGCACCTGCACGAGCACCTGGCCCGGCCCGGGCAGCGGCCGCGCGAGCTGGCGCGAGACGAAGGGCGCGTCGGCGGCCTCGAGGACGAGGGCGCGCATCGTGGGAGAGCTGATGGTCATGGCGATTCCCTTTGGGTTGGTGTGACGCCAGTGTTCGATATTCACGATTGCATGTAAATTGACGGAACTGCACGACTTCCATTCATTTCTGAGCAGGTCCGCCATGGAATGGAGCGACATCCGGCACTTCCTCGCGATCGCACGCGCGCGCTCGCTCAACGGCGCCGCGCGCCTGACCGGCCAGAGCCAGCCGACGATGGGCCGGCGCCTGCGCGCGCTGGAGCTCGCACTGGGCCACGCGCTGTTCCAGCGCGGCAGCGAGGGCTTCGTGCTCACCGACGAAGGCGCCGCCCTGCTCGCGCACGCCGAGCGGATGGAGGAAGAGGCGCTCGCCTTCGAGCGCGAGCTCGCCGGGCATGGCGAGGAACTGGACGGCCAGTTGCGCGTGTCGTCGTCCGACTGGTTCGGCGTGCACATGCTCGCCCCCGTGTTCGCGGACTTCATCAAGGCGAACCCGCGCGTGGCGATCGAACTGGTGACCGACGCGCGGCTGCTGAACCTGGCGCGCCGCGAAGCGGACCTCGCGTTCCGCATCCAGGCCTTCGCGGAGCCCGACATCATCCAGCGCCGCCTGATGACCGTTCCGTACGGGCTGTACACCGCCAGGGGCCGGGCTCGCGCCTTGGCCAGGGACGGCGCCGGCTGCGCGCTGATCACGCTCGACGCCGCCTACCGCGACTTCCCCGACGCGCGCTGGCTCAGGCAGGTGCTGCCGAAGGCGCACGTCGCGTTCACCAGCAACAGCCGCGAAGCGCAGGCGCGCATGTGCTCCGAGGGCGTCGGGCTGGCGGTGCTGCCGCGGCCGCTGGGCGACCGCATCGCCGGGCTGCGACTCGTCAAGACCGGCGCGCCGCCGCCGGGCCGCGACGTGTGGGTCGGTTTCCATCGCGACCTGCGCCGCCTGCGCCGGCTGCGTGCGCTGGTCGACCTGTGCGTCGAGCGGCTGGCGGGCTGAGCGGCGTGCGCGTCCGGGCGGCAATCCGTCACGCCGTGGCGGCCATCGCCGACACGAGAGGGGCGTTGCAGCGCGGCCGTCGCACCGATAATCGGCGGCAAAGGGAGCGAGGCATCGCGCGCGGCGCGAGGCGCCGGTTCGCCCCTTCAACCGCGCCCGCCGATGCCCGAGCCCACCTTCGACTCTGCACCGAACGACCGTCCGCCGCCCGTGCATGACGCCCCGCTGCGTCCGTCGCGCTCGCCCTGGGACGGTGGCAGCGACCGCTCCCACGTCAAGACCTTCGTGCTCGCCGCCGGCCTGATGGCCGCGATCGGCCTCGGCGCGCTGGCCGTGCACGAGGATGCCGCCGGCCTGTGGCGGCGTGCGTTCGGGCCGCCGCTGACCGCCGACGAGATGCGCGACCGCATCGGCCGGTGCGAGCGCGACGCCGACCTGCCCTGTGCGCAGGAGACGCTCGAGGCGCTGCTGAAGAAGCAGCCCGACGACGTCACCGCGCGGGCGCACCTCGGCCTCGTGATGGCCCATCGCGACGACGACGCGCATGCGGTCGTCGAGTTCAAGCGCGCGATCGACGGCGGCGAGGGCACCTACGACCTGTTCGCCTGGTACGCCGACAGCCTCGCGCGCCTGGGACGCAGCGACGAGGCCATCGAGTGGTCCTACCGCTCGCTGTCGCTGGTGCCCAACCTGGTGGACGTGCGCGGCAAGCTGGCCCGGCTGCTGGTGGCGCGCGGCCGCCCCTACGAGGCGCTGTCGCTGCTGGCCAGCTACGACGCGGATGCCGCGGCCAAGGGACGCCGCGGCTACTTCGAGGGCCAGCGCATCGCCATCGAGTCGGCGCTCGCCACGGCGGCGCCGGGCGCGGCCGGATCGCTGCGGCTGCCGGTGATGGACGGCCACTTCTACGCGCCGGTGGCGCTCGGCGAAGGCAAGCCGCAGGCCTTCATGGTCGACACCGGCGCGTCGGCCACGACCGTCACGCCCGCGATGCTGGACGAGGCCAAGGTCGACTACCGCGTCGTCCAGCCGGTGGTGACGCTGACGACGGCCGACGGCCGCCACGTCGTCGCGCAGGGCATCACGATCCCGATCCTGCACGTGGGCCCGTACGTGCTGCACGACGTGCCGGCCGTCAAGTGCGAGCACTGCGTCGCGCTGCTGGGACAGGCCTCGCTGTCGCACTTCGACCTGCGCTCCACGCGCACGCAGGGTGTCGAGTTCCTCACGCTGACGCCGCGCGGCGGCATCTGACGCCGGGGACGCGTGAAGCCCTTCGACACCCGCGGCCACGTGCAGGTGCAGGGCCTGCGGGTGTTCCATGCACGGCTGCACCTGCACTGGACGGCCATCGCGCTGGCCGCGGCGCTCCTGGCCAGCCGGATCCGCCAGCCGGCACAGGCGCTCGCCATCGTCGGCTGTTATTTCGGAGTGATCCTGCTGCACGAGATCGGGCACGCCGCGATGGCGCGCCGGCTGGGGTATCGCGCGCCGGTGATCCGGTTGTCGTTCGTGCACGGCGTGTGCGAGGTCGACGGCCCGCAGACGCGCCGCGACGAGATCTGCATCGCCTGGGGTGGCGTGCTGGCGCAGCTGGCGGTGGCCGTTCCGCTGATCGCGCTGGAGCAGATCCACGGCGTCATGGCGCAGCCGTTCGCAGCCATCGTCATCGGCGGCTTCGGCAACTTCAGCGTGCTGGTCGCGGCGTTGAACCTGCTGCCGATTCCCGGCCTGGACGGCGCGACGGCGTGGCGCGCCGTGCCGATGCTGTGGCGCGACCTGCGCGATCGCGGCGCCGCGAAGAAGGCCGCGCGAGACCTGCTGCGCCGCCTGCGTTAGCGCACGCGGCATCGCTTCACCGCACCTCGCGTGGGGACATCGCGCCGCGCCGTCCCGCGCCGGCGGTGCTAATATGATCAACATCATATTTGCCTGACGACACCATGCCCGAGCTGGCCGGCCGCAAGGCCGTTTCCCACGAACGCATCCTCGAGGCCGCCTCGCGCGCGATCCGGCGCGAGGGCTATGGCGGCGTGAACGTGACCGAGGTCATGCGCGCCGCGCAGCTCACGCACGGCGGCTTCTACGCGCACTTCGCCTCGCGCGACGCCCTGCTGGCCGAGGCGGTGGTGCAGGCCGGCGCCGACATCGCGCAGGCGCTGCGCGAACAGGCCGAGCGCCTGGCGGCCGGCGGCGCGAGTCCGTTCCGGGCGTTCGTCGAGACCTACCTGTCGATGGAGCACGTGCGCGACTGCGACAACGGGTGCCCCGTCTCCCTGTTGTCCGGCGAGATGTTCCGCCAGCCACCCGAGGTGGCCGAGCCCTCGCGCCGGCTGGTCGTCGAGATGCAGGCCCGCGTGAAGAAGACGCTGCCCGCCGGCACCCCGCACGAGGCCGCCTGGGCCGTCACAAGCGCGTTGCTGGGCGCCGTCCAGCTCGCGCGCGCGCTGGCCGGCAGCGACCCGCGGGCCGCCAAGGCGGTGCTGGCCGACACGAAGAAGGACCTGCTGGCGCGCTACGACAGCGAGCGCCCGCGATAGAAGCGCCTCGCCGAGCCGCCACGGCGGCCGCGCGAGTTTTTTTTCACCCAGAAATATGATTCAAATCATATTTCAACGACCTCCCCTCCACGTTGAAGGAAACATCATGAAGATCAAGGATTCCGTCGTCCTCGTCACCGGCGCCAACCGCGGCCTCGGACTCGAATTCGCCCGCCAGGCTCTGGCGCTCGGCGCCGCCAAGGTCTATGCCGCGGCGCGCGACCCGTCCAAGGTCACGCTGCCCGGCGTCGTCCCGGTCAGGCTGGACGTGACGAACGTCACCGACGTCGCCGCGCTGGCCGTGCAGTGCCCGGACGTCACGCTGCTGGTCAACAACGCCGGCATCGGGCGCACGGGTGGCATCACCGGCGGCGACGCCACCACGCTGCTGCGCGACCACCTCGAGACCAACCTGTTCGGCGTGCTGCACATGAGCCACGCGTTCGCGCCCGTGCTCGCGCGCAACGGCGGCGGCGCGATCCTCAACATCCTGTCCATCCTCAGCTGGGTCAACACGCCGCTGCTGGGTGCCTACGGCGTCAGCAAGGCGGCCGCGTGGTCGCTCACGAACAGCCTGCGCGAGGAGCTGCGCGCCCAGGGCACGCAGGTGGTCGGCTTCCACGGCGGCTTCATCGACACCGACATGATCCGCGCGTTCGACGTCCCCAAGTCCACGCCGGCCGAGGTGGTGGCGCAGTCGTACGCCGCCCTCGAGGCCGGCGAGTCCGAGGTGCGCGTCGACGAGGGCACGCGCCAGGTCAAGGCCGGCCTGTCGCAGGGCGTGTACCTGCGCGACGCGCTGGCGGCCTGAAGCGCCGGCACCCACGGGAAAGACGCCGCCGCCACGCGCCGGCGCGGGCGACGGCAAGTGCGCGTCACCCCGGCCTGCGCGCAGGCGCGCGCCCCCGCCGAGGGAAACGGCCGATGCCGCGCGCGGCGGCGGCTCGGGCCGTCCGAACCGGTCGCGCGCGACGCGCCCTCAGGGATGACCCGGACCCGTCCGTGCGACGGAATGCCGCCGCGTGCACCTTCTCGGCTGCTGCCGCGTTGAGCAGGGATCGCCGGCTGCGGCACACTACGGGCCACCATGTCCGACACCCCGAATGCCCGATCCGGGCCCTTGCCCCCGCCGGAGGAGGGCAGCGACGCCCTGCCGATCGGCGCCAGGCTGGCCGAGTTCGAGATCCGCCAGGTCATCGGCGCCGGCGGCTTCGGCATCGTCTACCGGGCCTGGGACGAGGCGCTGCAGCGCGACGTCGCGCTCAAGGAGTACATGCCGGTCTCGCTGGCCGGCCGCGGCGCCGCCGAGCGCGTGACGCTGCGCTCGCGCATGCACGAGGAGACCTTCGCGCTGGGCCTGCAGTCGTTCGTCAACGAGGCCCGGCTGCTGGCGCGCTTCGACCACCCCGCGCTGGTCAAGGTGCTGCGCTTCTGGGAGGCCAACGGCACCGCCTACATGGCCATGCCGCTGTACAAGGGCCGCACGCTGCGCCAGATGCGCAAGGCCATGGCCGCCGGCGCCTTCGACGACGCCTGGATGCGCGCGCTGATCGACCCGCTGCTCGGCGCGCTCGAGGTGATGCACGACGCCGAGGTCTACCACCGCGACATCGCGCCCGACAACATCCTGTGGTGCGACGACGGCCGCCCCGTGCTGCTCGATTTCGGCGCCGCCCGCCTCGTGCTGGCCGACCGCACGCAGAACGTCACGGCCATCCTCAAGCCGCAGTTCGCGCCCATCGAGCAGTACGCCGAGACGCAGGCCATGCGCCAGGGCCCGTGGACCGACCTCTATGCGCTGGCCGGCACCTGCTTCTTCATGCTGACCGGCCGCGCGCCCTTGCCCGCCACCGCGCGCGTGCTGGGCGACGAGCAGGAGTCGCTGATGCGGCTGCTGCCGCCCGGCTGCTCGCCGCGCCTGCTGCAGGTGCTGGACTGGGCGCTGGCCGTGCGCCCGCAGGACCGCCCGCAATCGGTGGCGCAGTTCCGCGACGCGCTCGCCGGCCGCGTCGCCGCGCCGCCGCGGCCCGCCCGGGGCGGCGCCGTGCACGGGCCCTCGCCGACAGCCGCCGCAGCGGGTTCGGCCGCCTACGAGAAGACGATCCAGGTGACCCAGCACATGCCTTCGAGCCGGCCCGCACCGGCCTCCCGGCGACCCGATCCCGACATGGCCGGGCCGGTCACCCGCATCCCGCACGACGACGAACTCGAACGGCCCGAGCGCAGCGTGCTGCTGCCGCCGAAATCGCGCTCGCCGCTGGCGGCCCTCGTGGCGCTGCTGCTGGTGGCCGGCGCCGCAGGGGCCGCATGGATGACGCGGGCGCAATGGATGCCGCTGGTCGGCCTGCAGGACTTCGCGCCGCCGGTGGCCTCGAACGCGCCGCCGCCCGAGCCCGCCGCGAGCGCGGTCGAGGCCGGTGCCGCGCCGGCGTCGGCGGCGGTCGCGGCGGCCGTGCCGTCGACGGCCTCGAGCGCCGCGCCCGTCCAGGACGCGAGCGCGAGCGCCCCGCCCTCGCCGGCGTCCGAGGCGGTCGCCGCCGCGCCCGTGCCGGCCCCCGAACCCGCGCACGAGCCCGCGCCGGCGCCGGCACCCGAGGCCGTGCCGCCACAGCACGCGGCGCATCCGAAGGCGGCCGCCACGCACCCCAGGCCGGCGGCCACGCGCCCGTCGACCTTCGTCCTGCCGCCGCCGGTGCTGCCGCCCGCCAACGAGGCGCAGGTCGGCGCCCGGCCGCCGCCCGCCGTCAAGCCTTCCGGCGACCAGCCGGAGCCCGCTGCGGTCGCAGCCACGGCCACGCCGTCCGTCCAGCGCATGGGCGGCCCGCGCGAGGCCTGTGCCGACCAGGGCGACGCCGCGCGGATCGCCGCCTGCGTCAGGCAGCTGTGCGACAACGATGCGCGCTACCAGCGCTTCCCGGTGTGCCAGCGGGTGCACCGCAAGGAAGAACAGCAGCAGGAGCGCGGCGCGGGCCAGTAGCGCCGCGACCCGCGCCGGCGTTCCTCACTGCATCCGCGTCCGGGTGGCCGGCCGCGCGGCCTTCGTCGCCGGCCCGCGCTGGGACAGGGTCGCCGCCAGCGGCGTCCCGCCGGGCAGCGTGTAGACGAGCACGGCATCCATCGACACGACGGCCAGGTGCGTCGAGTCCATCATGGCGAGTGCCATCGGCCGGTCGAGCGACGGTGCCGTGCCCAGCACGATGCCGTCGACGCCGGCGCGCCCGAACAGGGTCGTCACGTTGCCCGCGGGATCGATGCGTCGCACGTTGTTGGCCGCCATGTCGCAGACGTAGAGGTTGCCCGCCGTGTCGCGCGTGATGCCGGTCAGGTTCTCGAAACGCGCGGCGCGGCCGTTGCCGTCCAGGGACACCGAGACGAGCGCGGTTTCGGAACCCGCGACGGTCGTGACCTGCTGCGTGACCGCGTCGATCCGACGCACGGCCTGGGAATCGGCGACGTACAGGTTGCCGGACTCGTCGACGATCATGCTGGACGCGCAGAAGTGGGCACTCGACAACGGCCCCTCGACATCGCAGCTCGGGTAGGTGGACGTTCCCGTGGCGCTGAGCGTCACCACGTCGCCGTTGGGCGCGATCCGCCGCAGGGCACCGCCGTCCAGCACGAAGATCTCGCCGTCGAGCCCGGCCGCGACCGCCCTGGGGCTCGCGAAGCCGGCATGCGTGCCGTTGCCGTCGACGACGTGGCAATTGGACGAATCGCCGGCCAGCACGGTGATGGCCCCCTGCGGGCTCACCGAGCGGACGACGCAGTCGAACGTCCCGTCGGCGACGACCAGGTTGCCGGCGTGGTCCAGCGTCATTGCGTCGGCGTAGCCGCCCGTGTCGAACGTGGAGGTCGTGCCGTCGCGCGCGACGTGCCGCTGCAGCCCGTGCCCGTCGCCGACGACGAGGTTGCCGGAGGCGTCGGCGATCATCGAGCGGGGCAGGTCGAACCGGGACTGGGCGCCGCCGGTGTCGGCCATGCCCTGCGGCTCGGCGCTGCCGGCCAGCGTGGTGACGGCGCCCGCGGTGCTGATCCGGCGCACGGTGGTGCCGTCCACCACGGCCAGCGAGCCGTCGGGCGCGAGCGCGATTCCCACGGGCGCCGAGAAGCGGGCGGCGGCACCGGTCGCGTCGACGTTGCCCTGGGCACCCGCCGTCCCGGCGAGCGTGCTGACGACGCCGGCGGGCGTCACCTGGCGGATCGTCGCGTTGCCGACGTCGGCGACGTAGAGATTGCCGCTGGCGTCCGCGGCCAGGCCGACCGGCCGTTCGAAGCGGGCGGCGGCGCCGCTGCCGTCCGCGAAGCCGCCCGCGTTCGCGCTGCCCGCCAGCGTCGTCACGCCCGTGGCGGCGCTCCACTGTCGCACCGTGTTGCCGCGATCGGTGAACGACACGACCTGCCCTTGCCGATCGACCGCGATGCCCCACGGCGCGTTCAGGCGGGCGACTCCGACGGCGCCGTCGGCGCTGCCCGAGACGCCGGCCGACCCCGCGATCGTGCTGACCAAGCCCGCCGGCGTGATGCGGCGGATCGTGTGGTTGCCGGTATCGGCGACGTACAGGTTGCCCGCCGCGTCCAGCGCCAGCCCCCTCGGCATGCTGAAGCTGGCCGCCGTGCCCGTGCCGTCCGCGGATCCGGGCTGGTACTGCCCGGCGAACGTGCTCACGGTGCCGTCCGCGGCGATCCTGCGGATCATGTTGTTCGACGCCTCGCTGACGTAGGCGTCGCCATTGGGCGCCACGACCGTCGCGCTGCCCAACACGCCGTAGAACATGGCCACGCCGCCCGCGCCGTCACGGGAGCCGCCCGAGTCGCTGCGTCCGGCCAGGCTGGTCACGCGTCCCGCGGGATCGATCCGCTTGAACCGCAGGCCGTCCAGGACGAAGAGGTTGCCTTGCGCATCGAAGCCGGGCATGCCCCCGTTGCGGAGCCACGCGGCGGCGCCGGTCGCGTCCAGGTCGCCGAAGCCGCCGAGCGCGCCCGCGAGCAGGTCCAGCCGGCCGGCGCCCGCCGCGCCCACATGCAGCGTCGCCGGCTGGCTGTCGAACACGCGGCCGTTGCTCGTGACCTGCAACTGGAACTGCCGGCCGTCGGCGGCGGCGTCGGACCCGGTCACCAGCAGCACCTGCATGTTGGCGCCCGGGATCGCCGTCCAGTGCCCGCCATGGTCGGTGCTGGACTGCCACTGCCACGTCTGCGGCGAGCTGCCTCCCTCGGTCCACGCGGAGAAGCGCGCGTCGCCCCCGGCCGCCACGGTGGCGTCCAGCGGTTGCACCGCGAACACGGGGTCCGACGGATTCACCCCGACCGTCAGCGTCGCCACGGTGCTCGTGTAGGTGTGGCCGAAGGCCGAGACGACCGCCCGCACCTGGAGGCCGTTGTCCGACGGCGCGACGCCGTGCAGGGTGAGCGACTGCCCGGTGGCGCCGGCGACGTCGGTCCAGCTCTGGCCGTCGCGGCTTTCCTGCCACTGCGTGGCGGTGTCGGCGACGTCGAACTGCGGGCCGCCGCTGAAGTTCGCGTCCAGGCCGTCGAAGACGCTGAGGGACGCCGGCTGCAGCGCCATCATCGGATGCACGGTCACGGCGACCCCGTCGCTGGTGACCTGGCCGCCCGCGCCCGAGACGATCGCGCGGTATCGCGTTCCATCGGCGGACAGCGGTTCGGCCACGTTCAGCGTCGCGGCGTTGCCGCCGGCCACGTCGGTCCAGGTGCTGCCGTCCCGGCTCTGCTGCCATTCGTAGGTGCTGGCGCCGGTGGCGGCCACCGTGAACGTGGCCGTGCCGTCCTGCAGGACGTCGCTGCCGACGGGCTGGGTGACGATCCGTGGCGCGGCCGGCGGTGGCGGTGGCGGTGGTGGCGGCGGCGTGGTTCCGCCGCCTCCGCCTCCGCCTCCGCTGCAGGCCTGCAGCAGGCCCACGGCCAGGAACGACACCACCCAGGCGCGCGCGGCGCCGGTCCGTTGCTTCATTGGATCTCCTCCCCAGGACATCGTGGCCCCGTCACGCGAATCGCGGCGCGGCTCTCCCGGCGTGTGCCGGCGCGGGCCAGTCTAGCAGCGCACGGCGCGCGGGCGACCTCGGGGAACTGCGTATCCAGAGGTATTCAGCTGGCATGCCTGCGAGGGAACGAACTACGGCTTCGGCGGCATCGACATCGATCTCGAGAACGGCATCAACCCGTCGTCGACGGCGTCGGCCATCGGGCAGCTCACGGCCGCGAAACCGGCCGCGCTGGTCACCGCGGCACCGCAGACGCTGGACACGCAGAACTCGCAGAGCTCGTACTTATCGTTCGCCTCGATGATCGGCGCGAACATGATGATGAACACGCAGTACTACAACCCGGACTCGATGCCGGGTTGCGACGGCGGCGTCTACAGCCAGGGCACCGAGGACTTCATCACCGCGCTGGCCTGCACGCAGCTCGAGTGACGTGGCCGTTCAACTGGGACGCCTCCAGCGGATTCCAGTTCGCCAACGCGGTGTCGCCGGCGCTGCGCGCGTTGCGATAGGACCGCCGGATCGCCGATCCGGCCCTGACATGATTGTCGTCTTGGCGGGCGGCATCCACTTCTGCCTTGGGAGCGCCGGGCGGCACCCGAGCGTCGCGCCGCCGCGGACCCGTCGCGTCAGGCGACGAGCGACTCGTCGACGCACTGCAGGTCCAGCGCGCGGATCGCGTGGGTCATGTGATCGATGAAGACACGAATTCGCGACGGCAGGTGCCGGCGGCTCAGGTAGCAGAGGTAGTGGCCGCTGTCGTCGGGCGCGTACGGCGCCAGGCAGGCGACGAGCCGGCCTTCGCGCAGCAGGTCGCAGACCTGGTAGCCCGCCAATTGCGCGATGCCCTGGCCCTCCAGCACCGCGGCCAGCACGAGGTCCGCGTCGTTGAATGTCAAGGCCCCGCGCGGCGCCGCCTTCAGGCGCTGGCCGTCGACCTTGAACTCCCACTCGCGGACGCGGCCCGACGCGAAGCGGAAATTGATGCACCGGTGGCCGGCCAGCTCGCCGATCGAACGCGGCAGCCCATGCCGGAGGGCGTATTCCGGCGCAGCGCAGACCAGCATCTGCATCGGGGTCAGCAGCTTGGCGATGATCTGGCTGTCTTCCATCCGCCCGTTGCGGAACGCGATGTCGATGTTGTCGGATGCGAAGTCGATCGGCCCGTCGTCCAGCAACAGCTCGATCGCCACGTGCGGATAGGCGGCGCGAAAGCCCTTGAGCAGCGGCGCGACGACCTTGCGTCCGAAGCCCACGGCCGAACAGACGCGCAGCATCCCGCGCGGCGGCCCTTCGCGCAGCTCGCGCATGCCTTCCAGGGCCTGGGTGATCGATTCCACGCCGGGCTTGCAATGCGCATGGAAGAGCTGGCCTTCGTTCGTGAGGGACAGGCTGCGGGTCGTGCGGCGAATGAGCCGCACGCCGAGCTGGCCCTCCAGTTTCTGCACGCTGCGGCTGACCGCGGAGCGGCCGATGCCCAGGCGGTCGCCCGCCTTCGCGAAGCTGCCCTCGGCGAACACGGTCATGAAGGCGACCACGCCGGAATAGCTCGTCGCGAAGCTGGCGGCGAGGGCGTCGCCGGCGTCGCTCGAGGGCGCGTCGTTCGAAGGCGCGCCGATGCGGCCGCCGGCCACGGCGCGTCGCGACGTCGCGCTCGCGGCGGCACGACCCAGGGTCGACATGAACGTGTTGATGGCCTCATCCATGCAACACAGGACGGATGACGGCCCGGGTTTGTGACCGCGCCGCGGCGCGAAGGCCTTGCGGCAGCCGGCGTGCCGGCGACGCCGCGCATTGGTGCATTCCGGGCAACACCGCGCTGCCGGCCCCGGGCCTAGTGCCTTGCGGCGGCGGCTCCTAGCATTCGCCCACTTCAAACGAACGCTGCAGGCGCAAGGCCCCTCATGAAAATCGTCGTCATCGGAGGCTCGGGCCTCATCGGATCGAAGCTCGTCACGCTGCTGCGCGCGGCCGGCCACGAAGCGCTCGCGGCGTCGCCGAACTCCGGCGTGAACACCCTCACCGGGGAAGGCCTCGCCCAGGCGCTGGCGGGCGCCCAGGTCGTCGTGGACGTGGCCAACTCGCCGTCCTTCGAGGACAAGGCCGTGCTCGAGTTCTTCGAGACCTCCGGCAGGAACCTCGTCAAGGCCGAGGCCGAGGCGGGCGTGGGCCACCACCTCGCGCTGTCCGTCGTCGGCACGGAACGGCTGGCCGACAGCGGTTACCTGCGCGCCAAGGTCGCCCAGGAACGCCTCATCAAGGCGTCCCCCGTGCCGTACACGATCGTGCATTCGACGCAGTTCTTCGAGTTCCTCGCCGGCATCGCGCAGGCCGCCACGGTGGGCGACACCGTGCGCCTGTCGCCCGCGTGGTTCCAGCCGATCGCCTCCGACGACGTCGCCGCCGCCCTGCTCGAGCGCACGCTGGCCAAGCCTGTGAACGGCATGGTCGAGATCGGCGGCCCCGAGCGCTTGCGCATGTCCGAGCTCGTCCAGCGCTATCTCGACCTGAAGGGCGATGCCCGCAAGGTCGTCGCCGACGAGCATGCGCGCTACTTCGGCGCCGAGCTGAAGGACGACGAGCTGCTGCCGGGGCCCGGCGCCCGCCTCTTTCCGACCACCTTCGCGCACTGGATGCAGCGCCGCTGAGCCGCACGAGGAATCCATGAACCCCTCCCTGATCCTGCACCGCATCGCCGTCGTCGCGTCCGTCGCCGCCGCCTGCCTGTCCGCACCGTGCGCCGTCGCGGCCCCCGAGGCCGAGGTCGCGACGCTGATGTCCAGGGACCTGGCCGACTTCCCCGGCAAGGAAGGCCGCATGATCGTGGTCACCTACCCGCCCGGCAGCGTCGACCCGATCCACCGCCACAACGCGCACGCCTTCCTCTACGTGCTCGAAGGCGCCATCGTGCTGGGCTTGCGCGGCGGCAAGGAAGTCACGTTGAAGCCGGGGCAGACGTTCTACGAAGGCCCGGACGACATCCACACGGTCGGCCGCAATGCCAGCAGGACAAGGCCGGCGAAGTTCGTGGTCGTCCTGCTCAAGGACAAGGGCGCGCCGATCCTCGTGCCGGCGAACTGAGCCGCTTCGCCGGGATGACTGCATGTTCAACGTCCTTCTCCAGTCCACCATCGAGACCGACCCGGACGACTGGTCGATCCAGCGCTTCAGCCTCCTGCGCGCCTGCCTCGCCGCGACGCGGGACGCCGATGGCGGGCCCCTCTTCAACGTGACGGCACGGGACCGCGCGGCTGCCGGGCGGCCGGACCCCGTGCTGTCGACGCTGCACGAATCGGACGTCGACGAGCTCTGGCTGTTCGCCGTCGACACCGGCGACGGGCTGACGCCCGAGGATGCCGAAGGCATCGCGCGCTTCCACCGGCGCGGCGGCGGGATGCTGGTGACCCGGGACCACATGGATCTCGGCTCGTCGGTCTGCCGGCTCGATTGCAGGCCGGCAGCGGCGCATCGCTTCCATTCGAGGAACGAGGAGCCCGACCCCTCGCGCCGGTGCATCGACGACCCGTACACCCCCGCCATCCTCTGGCCCAACTACCACTCCGGGGCCAACGGCGACTTCCAGCGCGTGCGCGTCGTCGGCGCTCCCCACCCGGTGCTGCGCGACCCGCTGTCGCCGGACGGCCTCGTGAGCTACCTGCCGTCGCACCCGCACGAAGGTTCGGTCGTCGCGCCGGCCGACGATGCGGGCGCGCGCGTCATCCTGGCCGGACGCAGCGCCGTCACGGGTCGAGCCTTCAACCTGGCCGTCGCGTTCGAGCCGTCGGCGGCCGGCGGGCCGGCCATCGCGCAGTCCACGTTCCATCACTTCAGCGACTACAACTGGCACCCCGCCGCGGGCGCGCCCTCGTTCGTCGGCGAGCCGCCCGGCGACGGGATGGCGCGACTGCCCGAGGCGCTGCGCTCGACGCAGCGCTACGTCCGCAACGTCGCGCTCTGGCTCGCGGGCCAGTGGCCGGCATAGCGCCGGCGTGCGAGCGCGACGAATCGCCGCGGACGACGTCACGCCGGGCCCGCTGGAACGTCTTGTCATCGAAGCGGGCGCGCCGTGCGCACCGCCGCAACCGCAAGAAGGACTCTCATGCCTACCCTGACCCGTTCCCTCCGCGCCCCGGCTTCGCTGATCGCATTGGCGCTCGCCTTGCCGGCCGGCGCGGCGCCCGCCGCGGAGGCCCTTGCGGCGCCCGGCCATGCCGGCGCGCCGTTCGCCCGGATGCCCGACATCGCCCCCATCGGCGTCCACATCGACAAGTACATCGACCTGCCCGACGCCGCGAAAGGCCCGCCCGTCGACAGCGCCAAGGGCTATCGCCTCGAGACGCTGGGCCGCGGGCTCTACATGGTCACCGACAACGGATACCAGTCGATGTTCATGGTGTACGAGGGCGGTGTCGTCGTCGTCGACGCACCGCCCTCGTATGCGGCCCGGCTGAAGCAGGCCATCGCCGAAGTCACCTCGCTGCCGATCACCCACCTGGTCTACAGCCACGCGCACGCCGACCACATCGGCGGCGCCGGCAGCCTCGGCGGCCGTCCGGTCATCATCGCCCACGAGGAGACGCTGCGCCTGCTCGCGCGCGATGCGGACCCGGCGCGCCCTCTGCCGACGGTGACGTTCAAGGACCGCTACGTGCTCAAGGCCGGCAGCCAGCGGCTCGAACTCTCGTACCACGGCAACGGGCACGAGCCGGGCAACATCTTCATCTACGCGCCGGAGCAGAAGACGCTGATGGTCGTCGACCTCGTCTTCCCGGGCTGGATGCCGTTCCGCCGGCTCGCCGTGTCGCAGGACATCCCGGGCTGGCTCGCCCAGGTCCGCCTTGTCGACACGCTGCCCTTCGACAAGCTCGTCTCCGGCCACGTGACGCGCCTGGGCACCCATGCGGACGTCCGCGTGCAGATCGAGTTCCTCGACGACCTGAAGGCCGCCGCAGGCAGCGCGCTCAAGTCGACTCCGTTCGTCGCCGGCATCGACCCGGCCGACAGCGGCAACGCGTGGGCCCTCACGGACGACTACACCGCCCGCGTCGCCCTGCAATGCGTCAACGCGCTGACCTCCAAGTGGTCGCACCGGCTCGGCGGCTTCGATGCCTTCGTGTGGGACCAGTGCTACGCCATGGAGCAGAGCCTGCGGGTGGATTGACGTGCCGGCGGAGGGCCCGGCGTGGCCTTCAGTCCAGCGTCTTGCGCGACCTGGCGACGGTGATCGCCGACACGGCGACCAGGAAGGCCCCCAGCGCCAGCAGCTCCGGGCCCATGTCCGCCAGCACCTGGCCCTTGAGCAGCGACCCGCGGATCACGCGCAGGAAGTGGGTGATGGGGATGATCTCGCCGATCACGCGCGCCCACGACGGCAGGCCCTGGAACGGGAACATGAAGCCGGACAGGAACAGGGACGGCATCATGTAGAACATCGAGACCTGCATCGCCTGCAGCTGGCTCCTGACGACCGTCGAGAAGAGGTAGCCGAGCGCGAGGTTGCTCGTGATGAACAGCACGATGCCCACGGCCAGGGCGAACCAGCCCGCGGGGGTCTGCGGCAGCGGCACGGAGAACAGCAGGCGTGCGAGCGCGAGCACGATCACGGTCTGGATGATCCCGACGACCACGTAGGGCGCGAGCTTGCCGATCATCACCTCGAACGCGGTGGCGGGCGTCGCCAGCAGGCTTTCCATCGTGCCGCGTTCCACCTCGCGCGTGACCGCCATCGCCGTCATCATCACGAGGGTCATCGACAGGATGATCGCGAGCAGGCCGGGCACGATGTTGTACGACGTGATGCCCTCGGGGTTGTACAGCCGATGCACGACCACCTCGAACGGCGGCGCCGCGGACGGCAGGGCCGTCGCGCCCTGGAGATCGTGGCGCAGCGATTCCGCGGGCAACGCGGCCACGGCCGCCGCGACGCCGGCGGCGGCCTGCGGGTCGGACGCGTCCACCTCGGCGAGGATCTGCGCCTTGTCGCGCTTGAGCACGCGCTCCGTGAAGTCGGGCGGGATGGTCAGGGCCAGCGAGATCTCGCCCCGCCGCATCAGCGCGTCCATGTCGGCCTCCGAGCCCGGCAGGTGCCTGACGTCGACGTAGCTCGTGCGTTCCAGCGATGCGACGACCGCGTTAGCGAGCCGGCCGTGGTCGTGCGCGACCACGGCGGCCGCCAGGTGGCGCGGGTCGGTGTTGATCGCGTAGCCGAACAGCAGCAGCTGCATCAGCGGCATCACGAGGATCATCGCGTAGGTGATGCGGTCGCGCCGGAGCTGCGTGAACTCCTTGATCATGACCGCGACGATGCGGGGCAGCGACAGCATCGTCATGCGGCGTACCGGTCGTCGGGCTTGTCGCCCATCAGCTGGATGAACACGTCCTCGAGCGAAGGCCTCGCCTCCTGCCAGCGGAACGCGTCCGTCCGGAACGGCGCGATCGCCTGCTCCAGCGCCGCGCGATCGGTCCCGCTCACATGCACCGCGGCGCCGAACGCGCTCGCGCTGAGCACCCCCGGCTGCCGCTCCAGTTCGCCGACGATGCGGCCGATGTCCTCGCCCTCGCCGTTGAACGTGACCAGCCCCGACTTCTCGACGATCTCGTGCGCCGTGCCGCGTGCGATCAGGCGGCCGTCGAGGATGTAGCCGATGTCGTGGCAGCGCTCGGCCTCGTCCATGTAGTGCGTGGAGACCAGCACCGTCAGGCCCTTGTCGGCGAGCGCGTGGATCTCGTCCCAGAACTCGCGCCGCGCCTTCGGGTCGACGCCGGCCGTCGGCTCGTCCAGCAGCAGCAGCCTGGGATCGTGCAGCGTGGCGGCCGCCAGCGCGAGCCGCTGCTTCCAGCCGCCCGACAGCGCGCCGGCGAGCTGGCCGCGCCGATCCGTGAGCCCGAGGCGCGCGATGGCGTCGCCGACCCGGCGTCCGCGGTCGTCCAGTTCGTGGACGCGGGCGACGAAGTCCAGGTTCTCCTGGATCGTCATGTCCTCGTAGAGCGAGAAGCGCTGCGTCATGTAGCCCGTCTGGCGCTTGATCGCGTCCGTCTGCGTGCGGAAGTCCAGCCCCAGCACCTTGCCCTGCCCGCCATCGGGCGTGAGCAGGCCGCACAGCAGGCGCAGCGTGGTCGTCTTGCCGGCGCCGTTGGGCCCGAGGAATCCGGTGATGCGGCCCTGTTCGACCTGGATGGAGACGTCGCGCACCACATGCTTGTCGCCGAAGCACTTGTCGAGGCCGTGGACGTCGATGGCGGCGTTCATCGGCTCCCCAGCTCCGCACTCGTTGCAGCGACGTCCATCGGCTGGCCCGGCACCAGCGCAGCGGGGTCGGACGGCCGCGCCTCGACCAGCCAGACGAGCTTCTGCCGCGCGTCCAGGCTGTAGATGATGGGCGGCGTGTACTCGGGCCGCGTCGCGACGAAGTCCACGGTCGCGGTCATTCCGGCGCGGCAGCCGTCGCAGGCGATCGCCACCTGGCGGCCTGGCCTGTAGCCGTGGACCAGCGCCTCGGGGACGTAGAAGCGCACCTTCACCTCGCCGTCGGGCACCAGCGTGACGACGGGCGCGTTCGCGGACACGCTCTCGCCGGCCTTGAACATCACATCCTCGACGCGGCCGGCACTCGGCGCCACCGGCGCGAGATCGGCCACCTCGCGCCGCGCCGAGCGCAAGCCGGCCTGCGCCTGCGCGACCTGCGCCTTGGCGGCCAGGACGGCCGCCGCGGCGGTCTGGACGGCGGCGCGTGCGCCTTCGCGCTTGTCGAGCGCCGCCCTGGCTGCCGCCTGCGCCTGCTCGATCTGCAGCGCGGCGACGGCGCCGGCCTTCTCGCGCTGGGCCGCGAGCAGGCGGCGCAGCTCGGCGCCGGCGCGATCGGCATCCGCCTGCGCGGCGCCCAGCTCCGATCGGGCCCGCAGCAGCGCCGCCTGCTGCTGCGCCACCGCGGCCTGGCTCGCATCGATCAGGGCACCGGCCTGTTCCGCCTGCGCGGCGCGGATCGTCGGGTCGACGTCGAACAAGGCCTGGCCGGGCGCGACGCGCTCGCCCCGGCGGACGGCGATGCGCGTCAGCGTCCCGCCGATCGGCGAGGACATCGTCACGTCGTCGCTCACCACATAGCCCGTGAACGCCTCGCGTGCCGGGCGCTCGTGCGACCGCCACAGCAGCCAGGCGCCGCCGGCGACCACGGCGGCCGCGACGACCGCGAAAGGGATCCATGTCCGTGGACGCCGGGCGGCCTCCGTCTTCTTCTCAGGGGTCACGGGAGTCGTCCTTTTCCTCGAGGTGGCGGCGCGCGTCCCAGCCCCCGCCCAAGGCCTTGTAGAGCGCCACCACGTCCTGTGCGGAGGCGGCCTGCGCCTGCAGCGCGGCGTCCTCGGCCGCCTGCAGGCCCTGGCGCGCCGACAGCATCGCGGAGGCGGCGACGAGCCCTTGCCGATAGCCGACGCCGGCGGAGTCGGCCGCTTCACGCGCGGCGCCGGCCGCTTCACGCAAGTCGCTTTCGCGGCGCCGGTCGGCGTCCAGGCGCGTCAGCGCGTCCTCGACGTCTCGCAGCGCGCGCAGCACGATCGCGCGATAGGCGAGCACCGCTTCGTCGGCCTGGGCCTGGCGGAGGTCCACCGTGGCATGCAGGCGATCGCGTCCGAGCAGCGGGAAGGCGACCTTGCCCGCCAGGCTGCCCTGGCGGCTGTCGGCGTCCACCAGCGTCGAGAGCGAGCGCGAGGCCAGCTGCAGTGCGCCGGTCAGCGAGATGTGCGGGTAGAGATCGGCCTGCGCGACGCCGACGTCGGCGGCCGCCGCCGCGGCCTGGCGCTCGGCGGCGCGAATGTCGGGGCGCCGTTCGAGCAATTCGGACGGCAGCCCGGGCGGCACGTCCACGCGGGTGGGCGGGCGCTCGTCGGACGGCGGCAGCTCGCCCGCGAGCGCGCGCGGCGCGAGTCCCAGCAACGACGCCAGCGCATGCAGGCCGGCGTCGGCCCGGGCCTGGAGATCCTCGCGCTGGACCGACGCCTGCTCGAGGGATTGCCGCTCGCGCAGCACCTCGGCGTCGTCCGCCAGGCCGTGCCGCCGGCGCACCTCGGCGAAGCCGAGAAGCTCGCGCCGCGTGGCCAGCGCATCGTCGGCGAGCGTCAGACGGCGCCGCAGGCTGCGGGTCTGCAGCCAGGTGCTGGCGACCTCCGCGGCCAGCACGACCTCGGCGTCGCGCCGCGACCAGAGCGCCGCGTCGGCACGCGCCTGCGCGGCCTCGTTGGCGCGCGCGTCGCCGCCGAAGAGGTCGAGCTCCCAGGAGGCGTCGAAGCCGGCCTGGTACGTGCGGATCGTCTCGCCGGGCAGTCCCAGGCCGCCGCCCGATCCCGAAGAGCCCGAGAACAGGTTCGCCAGCGAGGAAGGCAGCGCGTTCCTGCTCAGGTGGCTGGCCATCGCACTGGTCGATGCGTTCGCCTGCGGCCCCTGTCCGCCTCGCACGATGCGCTGCTGCAGGCGCGCCTCGCGCACGCGCAGCGCGGCCTGCCGGACGTCGAGGTTCTCGGCGAGTGCGCGCGACACGAGCGACGTGAGCACCGGGTCGTCGAAGGCCGTCCACCATGCCGCGAGCGCGCCCGCCGGTGCCGCCGCGCGATCGCTCCCGAACGCCGTCGGAACGCTGGCCGGCCCGGCGCCGCGCGGGGCGGCGTCCGGCACGACGCAACCCGACAGGGCCGCCGCCGTGGCGATCGACAGGAAGGCGAGCACTCTCATGAAGCCGGATGGTGTATCTTATTGACCCACGGGTCAATAGCAACCTGGCAAAGTGAAGTGGCGATGACGAAGACTCGATCGACAGCCCCGCCGCGGCGGGAACGGCGCAAGGAGGACCGGCCCGCGGAGATCGTCGCCGCGGCGCTCCAGGTATTCGCGGACAAGGGCTTCGGGGCGGCCAAGATCAGCGATGTCGCGCAGCTCGCGGGCGTGTCCAAGGCGACGGTGTTCGTCTACTTCCCGACCAAGGAGGACCTGTTCCGGGCCGTCGCCCGGACGGTGGTCAGCGCCAATTTCGAGCGCCTTCGGACGACGGAAGCCGCACCGGCGATGCCGCTGGCGAGCTTCGTGCCGCTGCTGCTGCGACAGGCCGCCACGCTCGGCGAGCGCCGCATCGGCGCGATCGCCCGGATGCTCATCGGCGAGTCCCGCACCTTCCCCGACCTGGCCAAGGTCTGGCACGACGAGGTGGTCGCCGTGATGCTGGGCATCCTGACGTCGACGATCGCGCGCGCGCAGGCGCTGGGCGAAGCCCGTGCCGGCGATCCGCGGCTCATCGCGTTCTCGATCTTCGGCCCGATGATGGCCGGCGTCCTGTTTCGCGAGGTGTTCGGGGACGCCGCGGCGGAACTGCCCGATCTCGAGGCGCTGGCCAGGCAGCATGCGGAGATCGTGCTGGCGGGCTTGTCGACCCGAGCCGACGAATGAGCCCCGGCCCGGGCGGCCGGCCAGGACGAGTGGCCGCTGCGGGAGGCCCGTGCCCGTCGCTGGCCTGGGCCGCCGACGCGCTCATCAGGCGACCGCGTGGAGGCGCGCCACCTGCGAGACGAGCGCCACGGGCTCCACGGGCTTGGGCAGAAAGACCTGGAACCCCTCGCGCAGCGCCCGCGCCTCGTCCTCGGCGCCCGTGAATGCGGTCAAGGCGACCGCCTTCACGCCGGCGACGCGCGGGTCCGGATGCGAGCGTATGCGCCGGATCATGTCGAAGCCATCGGTGCCGGGCATGGCGATGTCGCTGATCAATACATCCGGTGCTTCCTGCTGGAGTGCGTGGAGGGCCTCCTCGGCGCTGCCCACGGCGCTCACCCGCGCACCTCGCTCGCCCAGTATCTGCTGCACGAGCAGGCGCGCGTCCGGCTCGTCGTCGACGATCAGCACCCGCGCGCCCGTCAGGTCCTCCATGGATGCGGGCACACGTGCGGCGTCGCGGCGCGTGGCGAGGTCGGGCCCGGCGGCACGCGACGCCACCGTCGCGGACGCGAGGGGCAGGCGAACGGTGAGCACCGCGCCCTTGCCGAGGCCTTCGCTGAACGCCTCGATCGTGCCGCCATGCAGTTCGACCAGCTGGCGGCAGATCGCCAATCCCAGCCCGAGGCCGGCGTGGCTGCGGGTCGTCGATGCGTCGGCCTGGCTGAAGCGTTCGAACACGTGCGGGAGGAAGTCGGCCGAGATGCCGATGCCCGTGTCGCGCACGCGAACGATCACCTGCTCGTGCTCGCATCGCAAGCTCACCGACACCTTGCCGTGCGCGGACGTGAACTTGATGGCATTGGTCAGCAGATTCCACATCACCTGCTGCAGGCGGCTCGGGTCGGCCCACACCCGTCCGCAGACGCGGTCAAGCTCCGTCGCCAATTCGATCTGCTTCGTGAACGCCGCCGGCGCGGCGGCCTCGACCGCCGCCTCGACCACCAGCCACGGCTCGATGAGTTCGGGCTCCAGCCGCACGCGTCCGGACACGATGCGGCTCATGTCCAGCAGGTCATCGATCAATTGGGCCTGCAGGCGGGCGTTGCGTTCGATGGTGTCGACGGCCTTCGCGATCACGTTCGCATCCTGCTGGGTGCGAAGGACGTGGGTCCAGCCCAGCATCGCGTTCAAGGGCGTGCGCAGCTCGTGCGACAGCGTCGCCAGGAACTCGTCCTTCAGCGCGCTGAGGCGCTCGGCCTCCAGCCGCAGCGCGTGCTCGCGATCGAGCAACTGCTGCCTGTCCCTTGCCGTCTGCACGGATGCGGTGAGGACCGCGTTTCGCGCTTCGAGCCGCGCGTCATAGACCGACGTCAACACGGTGATCGTCAACACGGCCACGGTGGCCAGCACGACGAGGGCGGCCAGCTGCGTGAGCGTGAACTGCCCCGTGGCCGCCCGGCAGACGCTGTCGGTGCGAAAGCTCGCGGCCGCCATGCCGGTGTAGTGCATTGCGACGATGGCGAATCCCATGACCACCGCGGCGCCGCATCGATAGGCCAGGATGCGAGGCGAGGCGCTGGCCCGCAGGTGGAAGCCGATCCACAACGCCGCCGTCGCCGCGGCGATGGCGATGGCCACGGAGGCGGCGACCAGCCAGGGCGCGTAGGTGATGGGCGGGTCCATGCGCATCGCCGCCATGCCGACGTAGTGCATGGCATTGATGCCCACGCCCAGGAGCACGCCCGATCGCGCAAGCTGTGCAAGGGAGAGCTGCGCCTGGCCCAGCTGCCTGAGCGCCACGGCGGACACGAGGATGGGCAGCAGCCACGAGAGCAGCGTGATGCCGAGGTCGTAACCCAGCGGGATCGGCAGGCGGAACGCCAGCATGCCCACGAAGTGCATGCCCCAGATGCCGGTGCCCATCGCGAAGGCACCGCCGGCCACCCACCGCCCGGCCATGCCATGCGCCTGCCGCACGCGTTCGGCCAGGCTCAGGGCGGTGTACGACGCGAAGATGGCCACCAGGACCGACAGCAGTACCAGGGGTGCTTCGTAGTGTCCGGCCAGCATGCGGCGAACTCCCTTCTTGCGCGAGGCTATCCGGTTGCAGCGCCGAATGTGCCATAGCCGATCAGGGACGACGAATCGGCGCCGTCATGCACACCTCGAGCGAGGGACCCGCTGGCGGCCCTGCCACCTGGTTCTTCGGCGACCTCGACGTTCCCGCCACGGCCGAGGTCGTCACCCGCGGACGTCACGTCAGCGGAGCGGGCTCACCACTGGGTCGTCCAACCGTCCGAAGGCCCGACCGCGGCGCCGGCGCGCTCCGCAGAAGCCAGATAGTGCCGGCCGGCCTCGGTCAGCATGACGTCGTGATCCCCGCGCACCTCGACGAGCCTGAATCTGCGAAGAAACGCGAGCTCGCTGAGCAGGTCCGGGACGAACGGCGCATCCGACAGCTCGATGTCCTCTCGCAGCCGGCGAAGAATCTCCAGCTGTGCTCTTGTCAACGCATCCGACATGCGACCCTCTTGTCTGACCGGGAACGGCAGGCCCTGATCCAAGCCTCTTCATCTGTTTCGCGTCCACCGACGCCGCCGTCAGGTTACACCGGTTGGCCACGCTCGAGCTCGTGCATTGCCCGGGCCGCCAATCCCCGGTGCCGTCTGCGCCAGCTCGACAGCAGGACCGCCGGCGCGACCCCGCGCGAACCTATCGGCAAGTTCTGCCGTTCGGGCACGGCCGCCGCCTGCCCTCGCCCACAGGTTCGGTGGATAAGCCTGTGGGAAATCTCGCTCCACCGGCCTGCGTGCGAACAATCCTCGGCCCGCGGGACAGAATGCCCGCTTTTTGTGCATCACCCACGACGCGCAGGCCCGCGATTTGCTGGGCGAGCCTGGCCTGTCGTCCAACCCGATCCTCATGTCCGCCGAGCTGCGAATTCTCGTCATCGACGACGAGATCGATTCCGCCACGTCCCTGACGAGCATCCTGCAGTCGCTGGGGCACCGGACCACGTGCGCGTTCGGCGGCGACACGGGCACGCGCATCGCGCAGCTGTTCCGGCCGCACCTGATCTTCCTCGACCTGGCGATGCCTGGAAGTGGCGGCTGCGAAGTGCTTTCGGGGATCAGGCAGGCGCTGCCCCCCGACGACGAACCGATGTTCGTCTGTCTCACGGGCGACTCCAGCGAAGAAGCCGAAGACCGTTGCCGACAGGCGGGCTTCCATCGCTTCGTCCGAAAGCCGATGCCGGCTCAGGAGTTGCTCGAGATCCTCGAGGACGCCGCAATCCACGCGGCCGGCGATGCGGGCGGGCCGCACGCTGCACATGTCGCCAGCCGTGCCGGGCCGTCGGCGCGGCAGCAACTGGCTTGACCGGCAGTGCGCTGCCTCCGCGGCGACGCCGGCCGGCCTCGAAGGGCCCGGGCTCCGATCGTGACTTGAACTAGGGATTGCGAGCCGGCCTGCGACGATCAGTCTTGGTGCCCGCAACCTTGGCGATACGCAGTCCGATGGGGCCGCCGTGCCCATTCCCCGTTGCGGCAAAGGAGACGACCATGCTTCAGCAAGCCGCGATCACCGTGATGCTGCCCGTCAAGGATCTCGAGCGGGCCCGGGCGTTCTACGAGAATTGCCTGGGCTTCGAACCCGGCGAGCGCCACGCGGACGGCAAATACGTCTACGACGCCGCAGGGGCCTGCCTGGCGCTGATTCCGAAGGAGGAAGGAACGCGCGCCGAACACACCGCGCTCAGCTTCAAGGTGGACGACATCGCCAAGGCGATTCGCGAACTCCAGGCGCGCGGGGTCGCCTTCGCCGACTACGACTATCCGGGGCTGAAAACGGTCGAGCACATCTGCGTCCTGGGGGCCGAGAAGGCCGCGTGGTTCGTCGACACGGAGGGCAACTGCCTGTGCCTGCACGAGGATCTCCAGTGACGCGAAGGCGCAGCCCTCGCAGGCTGCCGAAGGACCCGCACTGGTGAGCGGCCCGGCGCCCGGGCGTCGGGCGCCTTGTCGACCAGACGTTCGCGGTCGTCCGTACAAGGGAACGGGGGTCGCACCGTGTCGGCGGACCGCATGACCAGCCAACACGGGCCTGCGCATCGCCGCCCGGGTCATGCGCATCGGCGAGACAGCGGGATGCGGGGCCGGCGCTGCCATCACGCCGGAGGTGGCGCCGTCCGTTTCGTCATCCGCTCACATCCAGGATCATCATCAGGCCGCCGCCCCCGTGCTCCTCGACGTTGTCGTTGGTGGTGTGGTGCGGGATGTGGCAGTGGATCAGCCACTTTCCGGGCTCCCGCGCCGTCCAGATGACGTCGTAGCGCTGCCCGGGCCCCACGTTGACCGTGTCGGCATCGAAGCGCGCGCCGGGCTGCAGCACGTTGCCGTCGATGGCGACCACCGTGAACGGTCCGCCGTGCACGTGCATCGGATGGACGAAGTTGTTGTTGCTGCCGATGAATCGCAGCTTGACCGTCTCGCCGACCTTCATCCGGACGGTCTCCGTCGACGGGTACGCCTTGCCGTTGATGGTGAAGTAGTTCGGCATGGCGCCTTCCATCAGCATGGCCGGATAGGTCAGGCCTTGCCGACGCAGCCATTCCTGCAGCTGGATGACGTACTCGTGGTCGGCCTTCGGCTCCCGATCGGCGCCCTTCGGATCGACGATCAACGCGCCGTACAGGCCCAGCCCCTGCTCGCGATCCGGATGGTCGTGCGAATGGTAGAAGTAGGTGCCCGACTGACGCACCGTGAACTCGTAGGCGTAATGACCGCCCGGTGCGATCGGTGCCTGCGTGACCCCGCCGGCCCCATCCATCACGTTGGGCACCACGAGGCCGTGCCAGTGCACCGTGGCGGATTGCGGCAGGTGGTCGACCACGTTGATGCGCACCCGGTCGCCTTCGGTCACGCGGATGCGCGGGCCCGGGATCTGGTGGTTGAACGCATAGCCATCCACCTGCACGCCCGGCAGGATGTTCCATCGGATGACAGCCGCCTCGAGGTCGAAGACCTTGACGCCGTCCTCGATGCGCGGCTGCAAGGGCTGGTCCCCGCGCGCATCCGGCGCCGCGGTGAACTCGACGTTCGACGGCCGGACGGCTGCCATGTCGCGCATGGCGTCCGCAGGCGTGTCCCGGCCCATGACCATGCCGGGCGGCATGATGGCGCCATCCACATCCCGCGCCGACAGGCGCAGGTTCACGGCCAGCGACGGCAGTGTCATGCCGGCGACGAGCATGAGGCCGGTGGTCATGGCCACGGCCGCCAGCTGCGGGCGGGTCACGTCGGGCCGCATGCCGTGCGGCTGGTGGTGATCCGCGCCGGCGCCGGCGCCCTCGGCCGGCTCCGCGGACTTCGCCGCACGGCCCTTCCGATCGGTCATGAGGCCGTGCTTCATCCGGCGCGACACCATCCACACGTTGACGGGATACGCGACCGCGAACCCGGCGATCACGCCGAAGGACATCACGCCCCAGAACAGCAGCTCCGTGGGCTCCATGGCACGCATGTCGCGGCCCATCATCAGCAGCGACATCACCGGCGCCATCCCGGCCATCATCGCGTTCATGCTGATGAACTCGGGCAGGAAGGACTTCCTGACGTTGTCCAGGTAGCTTCCGCCCATCATGTTCTTCATGAACAGGGACTGGAAGATGAACAGGCCGAAGGCGAAGCCCGCCAGGTACTCGACGATCAGGTCGAGCCACATCGGCAGACCGAGCACCGCCGTGATGACCGCCGCGGCGATGATGCCGGTGGCATCTCCCGCGACGCAGTGGATGGTCGAGCCCACGCCCTGCTTCCACAGCGGCTTGATGAATTCCTCGTGGGCGCCGGGCCGCGGTTCCTTGTCCGCCATCACGTAGAGCAGCAGTCCCAGTGGCCCCATGTACAGCGTCACCAGGACGAAGCCCCACTTCATCACGACCGGTTCGGGGTTGCCGCTGAACTGGTCCCAGGCGACGTAGGCCGTCGAGGCCGCGGCCAGGACGAACCAGGCGGCGAGGAAGTAGTCGATGGGCTGGATGAACATCGTGGCTCCGGGACAGGCAGCGAGCCGGCAAGACGCATTCCAAGGGGAACGGCCGCCCGGGTCGGCGCGCCGTTCCGGCAGGTCACGCGTCGCCCGGCGGTTCGGTGTTGCTGAGGACGGCGGCGGCGATCAGGACGAGGATCAGCGTCACGGCCTCGAAGCGGAGGATGCGCACGAGGCCGCGCCGCCAGCGTCCGCCCTCCCCGGCCTCGGCCAGCTCGGCGAACAGCCGCGGCAGCACGACGAAGCGGTTCGCCCCGCCGAGGGCCGCCGCCACGCCCACGAGGACGAGCTTGACGGCGAGCGTGCGCCCATAGCCGGAGTCGGCGAACTGCATGACGGACGCGGCGGGCTCGAGGACCCGCCACACCTTGTAGAGGCCGGTCGCGGCGATGCCCGCCAGCGCGATGGTGGCGGTCGTGGACATCCGCGCGACCCAGTGCGTCGCCGCCTCGCGCTCGACCGTCGGCGCGCCGGCCGGCGGCAAGGCGAGTCGCGCCCCCGCGACGACGATCCCGACCCACGTGCCAACGAGCAGCAGGTGCAGCCAGTCGACGGCCACGTCCACGGCGAGGTCGCCATGGCTTCCGGCATGGGACACCACGCTGCGCGTCGCGATGAACATCGCCACGGCGCCGAGCGACAGGGCAAAGCGGAACGCCTCGTCGCGGCGGCTGGCCTGCGGCAGCAGCAAGGCGCCCGCAGCCAGCCACATGACGATGCCGACCCCTGCCGCGTGACCGTAGTGGCTGTGCGACAGCAGCGTCGCCATGGCCGGGCCGGCCTGCATCAGCGGCTGCCCGGTCATGGTGGCGGCCTCGAACCACAGGGCCGCGAACGCGCCCACCAGGCCGAGGACGAAGCCCAGCCGTCGCAACGCGAGCGCCTGTCCGACGACCGCGTCGCGCCAGTCGGAAGTGCTGCGCCACAGCCAGCCTTGCGAGGCGATGGCGCCGACCACGAGCGCGAGTCCCAGGTGGACGACGGCCATGGCCGCCATCGCCAGGATCCGCAGGGTGCCTTCATCCATCACTTCACCGTGAAGCGGATCTCGCCCTTGGTGTGATGGCCGTCATGGCCCATCGTCGTCCACTGCACGCGGTAATCCCCGGCGGCGAGCGGGGGCAGCGGCTGCACGAGCGTCTTGTCGTCGCCCGGGTCGGCGACCACCTGGCCTGTGGCCACGGCGGCGTCGCCGGGGCCGGTGACCCGGACGGTGCTCATCGCGACTTCGACGGGCTCGTTGTACTGCAGGCGCAGTTCGGTGGGCGCGGGGCCGACCGATGCGCCGTTGGCGGGTGCCGAGGTCTGCAGCCGGGCGTGCGCGAACGCGACGGCCCAGGCGAGCGTCAGGGCGGTCAATGCGAGCGTCTTCTTCATGCGGTGTTCCTTTCGAAGGGTCTGGAAACAAAGGGGAAGGGTCAGTGGCCCTGGTGGCCGGTCGGCTTGTGGACTTGCAGCGTCGCCGCGTCGCTCGCCGGCTGGCTCGCCTGCGGCGCCGGCGCGGCGTCGTCGGCGGTGTATTCGCTGGCGACGGTGCCCCGCGGATGCCTGAACCAGCCCGGGTCGCGGTAGTCGCCGGCCTTGACGTCGTCGCGCACCTTGACGACGCTGAACATGCCGCCCATCTCGAGCCCGCCGAAGGGGCCGTCGCCGGTCATCATGGGCAGCGTGTTGTCCGGCAGCGGCATCTGCATTCCGGCCATGTCCGACATGCCGGCCGAGCCCATGGACATGTAGTCCGGCACGAGCCGGGCGATCTTCTCGGCGGCGGCGCGCTGGTCGACGCCGATGAGATTGGCGGCGCTGTGCGACATCGGCCCCATGGTGTGGTGCGACTTGTGGCAGTGGATCGACCAGTCGCCCGCGATCGCGTCGAACTCGATCGCGCGCATCTGGCCGACGGCGACATCGGTGGTGACCTCGGGCCAGCGCGCCGACTTGGGCACCCAGCCGCCGTCGGTGCCCGTCACCTCGAAGTGCGGCCCGTGCATGTGGATCGGGTGGTTGGTCATCGTCAGGTTGCCCACGCGCACGCGCACGCGGTCGCCCGTGCGCGCGACCAGCGGGTCGATGCCGGGGAAGACGCGGCTGTTCCAGGCCCACAGATTGAAGTCCGTCATCTCGCTGGTGCGCGGCGTCGCGGCACCCGGATCGATGGCGTAGCTCGCCATGACGAACGCGAAGTCGCGGTCGACCTTGAGCTGGCGGACGTCCCGGGGGTGGATGATGAACAGGCCCATCATGCCCATGGCCATCTGCACCATCTCGTCCGCGTGCGGGTGGTACATGTGGGTGCCCGGGCGCTGCAGCACGAACTCGTGGACGAAGGTCTTGCCGGGCGGGATGTGGGGCTGCGTCAGGCCGCCGACGCCGTCCATGCCGTTGGGCACCAGCACGCCGTGCCAGTGCACCGTCGTGTGCTCGGGCAGCTTGTTCGTCACGAAGATGCGCACGCGATCGCCTTCGACCGCCTCGATGGTCGGGCCGGGGCTGGTGCCGTTGTAGCCCCACAGGTTGGCCTTCATGCCGGGCGCGAGCTCGCGCACGACGGACTCGGCCACGAGGTGGAACTCCTTGACGCCGTCCTTCATGCGCCACGGCAGGCTCCAGCCGTTGAGCGTGACGACCGGGTTGTAGGGCCGGCCGTTGGGCGGTGGCGGCGGCGGCAGCATGGTCGGCGACGTCTGGATCACCGCTTCGGGCAGCATCGCGGCGCCGCTGCGGCTGACCGCGGCGGCGCCCAGCATCGTCGCGCCCGCCGCCTTGAAAAAGGTTCTTCGGTTGGTCATGGCAGTCTTCAGGGGTGGGTGGACGAGGGGCCGGACTGGCGCGTCGCGCCCGCGCCGGCGAGCGCCTCCTGCAGCCGGGAATCGGCGAGCCAGAAGTCGCGGGTGGCCTCGACGGAAGCCGTCACGCTCGCGACCTGCTCGCGCGCATCGGCGAGCAGCTCGAACACATCGACGAGCATCCCGTTGTAGCGAAGCACGGTCTCCTCGGAGATGCGCTTGTGCAGCGGCACGACCTCGTCGCGGTACTGGCGCGCCAGCTCGAAGGCGCCGCGGTAGCCGGCCCAGGCCTCGCGCACTTCCGAGCGGGCATCGACGGCGGTGGCCGCGGCGCGGTTGACGGCCTGCATGTACACGGCCTGCGCGCGGGCGCGGTCGGCGCCGCCGAAGTCGAAGATCGGCAGCTCGAACTGTACCTGGCCGCCGCGCTCCGGCGGTGTGCCGCGCTGGCGCTTGTCCTGCCAGCCGGCGTCGAGCACGTCGATGAAGCCGGTGGCCTGCGTCAGGCCCAGTTGCCTGGCCGTCGCCTCGGCCTCCCGCCGGGCCATCAGGACGTCCAGGCGCTTGTCGAGCGCCGCCTGCTCGGCGTCGTGGGACTCTGCCGCGTCCTTGGGCAGGTCCGGCAGCCGTTCGGGCAACTGGAGCTGCGCCTGCTCGTCGCCGAGGCCGAGCGCGCGCACCAGCCGTTCGCGGGCGGACAGCGCCTGCTGGCGGCTGCGCGCGACTCGGGCCGTCGCGTCCGCGTGGAACGCCTGCTCGCGCATCTGGTCGAGCTTGCTCGCATTGCCGGCCCGAAGCATGCCTTTCGCGAGCTCGTCGGCGGCATCGGCGGCTTCCATCACCTGCCGGGCATAGGCCTCGAGCTGCTGCGCCGCGACCGCGTCGAAGAAGGCTCGGCGCGCCTGCTGCGCGACCGCCACGGCGTCGGAGGCGGCCTGCAGCTGCGCCTGTTCGAAGCGGCCCTGCGCGATGCGCGAACGGCTCGGCAGCGTGAGCAGGCCCAGCACGTCGAACATGATCGAGCGATCGATCTCGAGGGCGCCGCCGCCAGCGAGCCGGCCGAGCGAGATCGCCGGATTGCGCAGCCGGCCGGCCTGCACCAGGTCGGCCTCGGAAACGCCGACGTTGCCCAGTTGCTGCTGCAAGCCGCGGTTGTTCAGCAGCGCGATCTCCACGGCACCGTCCGCGGTGAGCGGCGTCTTCAGCAGGTCGGCGACGCGGGCGTGTGCGGCGTCCGCATCCTTCGGAGCGTGCTGGAGGGCGACGGGATGGCCCGTGCGCTCCTGCGTGAGCTGGGAGACGCGCGACATGCCGCCGTCGGCGGAGAAGCCGGCACAGCCGGCGAGCGCCAGCGCGGCCGTTGCGGCCAGCGTCCGGCGCAGGGTCGATCGCGTGCGGATGGCGTCCGCCGCAGCGGCGTGATGCGTGCGGCGGCCCGCCGCGACGAAGCCGGCGGGCGCGGCCAGGGCGAGCCGCCGTTCAGGCGCTGCCCCCGTAGAGTCGTGGTTCATGATTCGAAGTCATCTGGCGCGTCAGCCGACGAGGCCGCGCAACTGCCCGTGCCGTCGGCACGAGCGCATCCCGGCCTCGCGCGGAGGCCTCGCGGGGTCAGATGCTTCGGGGAGGCCGCTCCTGGCCGTCCGACAGGAACGTCGGGGCCGGCGCCTGGACGAGAGGAAAGTCGGCGTTCGAGCCGCCGAGTGCCGCCACGGTGGGCGAGAACGTCAGGAGCAGCGGCGCCGTCGAGCAGCACGACGAGCACAGGTTGCACTTGTCGGCGGCCGCATGATCGTGATGATGACCGCCATGGTCGATCGAAACCGAGGCATCGGACCCGACGCCCGCCGCGTGCAGGGCATGGTGCGGGTGCGCGTGCTCGGCCGGCGCCTGGTGACCGATGCCCTCGCACGGCAGGGCCGCCGCGATCGCGCCCCTCACGGGGAGCAGGATCGCCAGCAGCACGAGCAGCCAGATGCGCAGGATCTTCACGGGTCAAAGGTTAGCACGGGGTCGGATGGCGCCATTCTCAACCTTGCCACCGTGGCAGGGTCAAGCGGCGAGTGCCCGGTCAACGCCTGCCCGCCCGCAGCCCGGCCTTGCGGGGCACCGCGGCCTTCTTCACCCGCCCGGGCGGATCGGCGGATTCCAGCGAGTCGATGATGGGGCAGTCGGGCCGGTCGTCGCCGCGGCAGCACTGGACCAGGTGCTCCAGGGCCGACTTCATGGCCAGGAGTTCCTGGGCCTTGGCGTCCAGCTCCTCGATGTGCTTGCGCGCCAGCGCCTTGACTTCGCGACTGGGCCGGCTGCGGTCCTGCCAGAGGCTCACGAGCGTCGCGATCTCCTGCAGCGAGAAGCCCAGGTCCCGCGAGTGACGGATGAAGCGCAGCGTGCGCACGTCGGCGTCGCCGTACTGGCGATACCCGGCCTCCGTCCGACGGGCTTCCGGCAGCAGGCCCACCCCTTCGTAGTGGCGAATCATCTTGGCCGACACGCCCGAGGCGCTGGCCGCTTCTCCGATGTTGAGCATGGATGCGATCGACGGCAGTGACGGCTCGAGTCTAGACGTTCCCACGATGGGAAGCGAGCTTCCCGACGCCGCTTGACCTTCCCATCGTGTCAAGGATCAGACTGCGTGCAACTGACGCCATGGGAGCCTGGGATGCTGACCTTCCGAGTCGACGACATGAGTTGCGGGCACTGCGTGCGCGCCATCAAGGACGCCGTGCGGGCGCTCGACGCCGAGGCGGCGGTCGATGTCGACCTGCCGCGCCACCTGGTGCGCGTGCACGCCGCCCACCTCGACGCGCCTGCGGTGCGCCAGGCGCTGGAACAGGCGGGCTATCGCCCTGTCGGCGTCGCCGCACCCGCGGCCGCGCCGGCCGCGGCCGCCGGCTGCTGCGGTTGTGCCGGCGCGCGCTGCGGATGCGCCGATTGATGCCCGTCAAGCCCGCCTGGTTCCCCCGATGCGACGCTTCGCCCGCGGCTCGCGCGACCGCGGCCTGTCGCAGGACCGGCACGAGTCGGGCCGGCATGGCCGCGCGGCGTCGGCACCGTCCCGCTCGCGGCAGGGAGCCTGGATCGCGGTGCGACTCGCGGCGATCCCGACGACAGGGACAGGAACCGCTTGACCTTCCAAGCATGGCAAGGTTGAAACTGCAAGCGACAACAGGAACGAGCCATGCCCACGAACACCGACCAACGCCCGCATTCCGCCCATGACCACCCCGGCCATGGGCCCCGCCACGGGGCCGCGCCCGCCGAGATCTCCGGCGGCGGCCCCGCCCGCGCCACGCACGTCATGCCGGACGGCACGGTGATGCAAGGCGAGCATTGCTGCCACGCCCACGCCGACCATGCCGAGGCGTCGCCGCTCGACAAGAGGCACTCCTCGACGAGCCGCGCCGCACGAGCGCTGCCCGCTGGCGACCCGGCGCAGGTCGAGTACACCTGTCCGATGCATCCAGAGGTTCGCAAGACGGGCCCCGGCCATTGCCCGATCTGCGGCATGGCGCTGGAGCCCGTGGTCGCCACGCAGAGCGACGGGGCGAACCCGGAACTGCGCGACATGACGCGGCGGCTGTGGATCGGTGCCGTGCTGGCGCTGCCGGTGTTCGCGCTCGAGATGGGCAGCCACCTCTTCGGCCTTCACCAGCTGGTCGCGCAGCAGTCGTCGAACTGGATCCAGCTGCTGCTGGGCTCGCCGGTCGTCCTGTGGGCCGGCTGGCCCTTCTTCGTCCGCGCCGCGGCCTCGGTGCGACACCGCAGCCTCAACATGTTCACGCTCATCGCGCTGGGCACCGGCGCCGCCTGGGCCTACAGCATCGTGGGGACGCTGGCGCCCTCGCTGTTCCCGCCCGCCCTGCGCGGCGAGGACGGTGCCGTAGCAGTCTACTTCGAGGCCGCGGCCGTCATCACGGTGCTGGTGCTGCTCGGCCAGGTGCTCGAATTGCGCGCCCGCGAAAAGACGTCGGGCGCGATCAAGGCGCTGCTGGGGCTCGCGCCGAAGACCGCGGTCAGGGTGAGCCGCGATGGCACGGACGCGACCGTGCAGGTCGACGGCATCCAGGCCGGCGACCTTCTGCGGGTGCGGCCCGGCGAGAAGGTGCCCGTCGACGGCGAGCTGGTCGAGGGCAAGGGCAATGTCGACGAGTCCATGGTGACCGGCGAGCCCATGCCCGTGGCCAAGGCGACCGGCAGCAAGGTCACCGCGGGCACGCTCAACCAGACCGGCGGCTTCGTGATGCGGGCCGAGAAGGTCGGCGCCGACACGCTGCTGGCCCAGATCGTCCACATGGTCGCGGCGGCGCAGCGCAGCCGCGCCCCGATCCAGCGCATGGCCGACCAGGTCGCCGGGTGGTTCGTCCCGGTGGTCATCGCCGTCGCCGCCGTGACCTTCATCGCCTGGCTCGTGTGGGGGCCTGCGCCGGCGTTCACCTACGCGCTCGTGACCGCCGTGGCGGTGCTCATCATCGCCTGCCCCTGCGCGCTGGGGCTGGCCACGCCGATGTCCATCATGGTGGGCGTCGGCAAGGGCGCGCAGCACGGCGTCCTCATCCGCGACGCCGAGGCCCTCGAGAAGATGGAGCAGGTCGACACGCTGGTCGTCGACAAGACGGGCACCTTGACCGAGGGACGTCCCCGGGTCGTGCACATCGCGGCTGCCGAAGGCTTCGATGCCGGACGCGTGCTGCAGCTGCTCGCGAGCGTCGAGCGCGCGAGCGAGCATCCCCTGGCGACGGCCATCGTCGCCGAGGCCGCCGACCGCCGGCTGGCGCTCTTGCCGGTCCACGACTTCGATTCGCCGGTCGGCAAAGGCGTGGTCGGGACCGTCGACGGGCACGGCGTGGTTTGCGGCAGCTCGAAGTTCCTGTCGGAACACGGCATCGACACGGCGACGTTGTCGGCCGCGGCCGAGAACCGACGCCAGCAGGCGGCGAGCGTCATCTTCGTCGGCGTCGACGGCAGGCTGGCCGGCTTCGTCGCGATCGCCGACCCGATCAAGGCCAGCACGCGTTCCGCGCTGCAGGCGCTGCGGGCGGCGCGCGTGCGCGTCGTGATGCTCACGGGCGACGGCAGGACCACGGCCGAGGCGGTGGGCCGGGAGCTCGGCATCGACGAGGTGGTGGCCGACGTCTTCCCCGAGGACAAGGCCGCCGTGGTCAGGCGCCTGCAGGCCGAGGGGCGCGTGGTGGCCATGGCCGGCGACGGCGTCAACGACGCGCCGGCCCTGGCGCAGGCCACGGTCGGCATCGCCATGGGCACCGGTACCGACGTGGCGATGGAGAGCGCGGGCATCACCCTCCTGCGGGGCGACCTGATGGGCATCGTGCGGGCGCGGACGCTCTCGCGCGCGACCATGCGCAACATCCGCCAGAACCTGTTCCTGAGCTTCGCCTACAACGCCGCGGGGATTCCGCTGGCCGCCGGCGTCCTCTACCCGTTCTTCGGCCTGCTGTTGTCGCCGGTGGCAGCCGCCGCCGCGATGGCGCTGTCGTCGGTCAGCGTCATCGGCAACGCGCTTCGATTGCGCACGGCGCAGGTCGGGTGACGGGCCAGGCGGGCGCCGCCGCGGTGACCCGCCCCGGCATCGGCGCCCGGCCGCCACCCGGTCGGATCCGGAACCAGATCGAGTACATCGCGGGCAGGAACACCGGGTCAGGATCGTTCCGGCGAAGGTGCCGCCGATCAGCGTGTACGCGAGCGTTCCGTGCCCGCGAAACTGCTTGCCTGAATGCATCGGGGCGAGCGGCACTCGTCGCCATCGACGCGGACGCTGACGGCGCCGGTCGACCTCACGGCTCGGTGACCCGCCCCCGAACGCTCCGGCATCCGTCCTCCGGAGCAGAATGCCTCGCATGGACTGCACGATCCGCACCATGCAGCGCGACGAGATCCGGCTCGCCGTCGACTGGGCCGCCGACGAGGGCTGGAATCCCGGCCTGCACGATGCCGCGAGCTTCCATGCCGCGGACCCCCGAGGGTTCCTGCTGGCCGAGGTCGACGGCGTGCCGGCCGGCTGCATCAGCGCGGTCGCATACGGTACCGGGTTCGGTTTCATCGGCCTGTACATCGTCGCGCCGGCCTGGCGCGGACGCGGCCTCGGGATGCGGCTGTGGAACGCGGGCATGGCACGCCTGGCGGGCCGGGTCGTCGGCCTCGACGGCGTGCCGGCGCAGCAGGAGAACTATCGCCGCAGCGGCTTCGCGCCGGCCTGGCGCAACGTCCGCCACGGCGGCGTCGCACGAACCAGCGGGCAGCCGCGTCCGGAGGAGGTCGTGCCCTTGCTGCAGGTCGACCTGGACGCCTTGTGCCGCAAGGACCTCGAGGTGTTCCCCGCTCCGCGCGCGGCCTTCCTGCGGGCGTGGCGCGCGATGCCGGACTCGACCGGGTTGGCCTGGCGGCGCGATGGCCGCCTGGGCGGCTGGGGGGTGATCCGGCGCTGCCGCTCCGGGTACAAGATCGGCCCGCTCGTCGCCGACCAGCCGGCCATCGCCTCGACGCTCTGCGCGAGTCTGTGCGACGCCGTTCCGGCGGGCGAGGCGATCTACCTGGACGTGCCCGAGCCGAACGCAGCGGCCCTCGCGCTGGCGCAGGCGCACGGCCTGAGCCCGGTGTTCGAGACGGCGCGCATGTACGCCGGCCCCGAGCCGGCCTGCCGCCTGGAGACGGTCTACGGCATCACGAGCTTCGAGCTGGGCTGACGCCTCCGAGCGCGAAGCCGCCGCCTCACGCGGCGGCCGACCTGGCTGCGAATCTCGCCTGGTACTGTCCCGGCGACACGCCGACCTCGCGCTTGAACAGGCGGCGGAACGAGCTGGCGTCCGCATAGCCCACGCGTTCGCACACCTGGTCCCAGCCCAGCGTTCCACTTTCGAGCAGTCCCTTGGCAGACTCGACCTTCATCCTCTGCGCATGGTGGCCCGGCGTCGTTCCCAGGGCTGCCTTGAAGCGCCGGATCACCGTGCGCTCGCTCACTGCCAGCGCTTGCGCCAGCAGGCCCAGTTCGAACGGTTCGCCCAATCGCCGCTCGATCCAGCGTTGCCCGCGCAGCACCAGCGCATCGGCGTGGACGTGGGCGGCCGGCGCGAGCGTCCTGTAGGGCGCCTGCGAGCCGCGGCTGCCGTCGAACAGCAGCGTCTTGGCCGTGGACAGGCTCACTCCCCGGCCGGCGAACTTCTCCACCAGGCGCAGCGCCAGCTGGATGCCGGCGGTGGATGCGCCGCTGCAGTAGAGGCCGCGGTCGACCGTCACCGCCTCGTCGACATGCAGGTTCACCGACGGATAGCGTTGCTGGAAGATCTGCGCCAGCCACCAGCTGGTGGTCGCCCTGCGCCCGTCCAGCAAGCCGGCCTCCGCGAGCAGCAGCGTGGCGGTGCAATTGGCCGCGATCGACGCGCCGCGCGCGTGCTGGGCGCGCAGCGCGGGCAGCAGCCACTGCAGGCGTTTCAGCTCGAGCCACAGCTCGGGCCCGGTGGACTCGATGAACAGGCCGGGCAGGTAGATGACATCGGCCGCGACGCCGGTGTCGATCGCGCCGTGCGGCTGAAGGGTGAGGCCGGCCGCGGTCCGGATGGCGCGCCCTCCCGGCGAGTGCACTCGCCAGTCGAACAGCGGCTCGGCGGCGCGCGGCCGGCGCCGGGCCGCGACGGCGTTCGCCACGGTGAGGACATCGGCCAGGCCGGCCACGCCGGTGGCCAGTCCGCCGTCCAGGGCCCAGATGACGATCGATTTCATGATGTCGGTATTGGCCTGCCAGGTGGCAAGACTGCCACTGTCCACGCCCGGGTGCAACTCCTAGAGTGACGCCATCCATCACTGAAAGGAGTCGACATGGGCACCGCCAAGCAAACCGTGGATGTCGAGGGTCATCGCATGGCCTACGTCGATCGGGGCCAGGGCCAGCACACCTTCCTGCTCCTGCACGGCAATCCGACCTCGTCGGCCCTGTGGCGCGACGTGATCCCGGCCCTGGAAGGGCTGGGGCGATGCATCGCGCCCGACCTCATCGGCATGGGCGATTCCGACAAGCTGGCGCCGGCCGGTGCCGGCACCTACCGCTACGCCACGCACCGCGATTTCCTGGGCCGCTTCATCGAGCGCGTCGTGCCCGCGGACGCGCGCGTGACGCTGGTGCTGCACGACTGGGGCTCGGCGCTGGGCTTCGACTGGGCCCGGCAGCACCCGTCGCGGGTCGCGGGCATCGCCTACATGGAGGCCATCGTGCGCCCGTTGACGTGGGACGAATGGCCGGCGGAATCCCGCGAGATGTTCCGGGCGCTGCGCTCGCCCGCGGGCGAGCACCTGGTGCTCGAGCGCAACCTGTTCGTCGAGGCCATCCTGCCGAAGTCCATCCTGCGGCCGCTGCGCGACGAGGAGATGGAGGAATACCGGCGGCCCTTCGCGCGGGCCGAGGACCGGTGGCCCACCCTCACCTGGCCGCGCGAGCTGCCGATCGACGGCCACCCCGCCGACGTCACGACCCGCGTGCAGGCGTACGCCGACTGGATGTCGACCAACGACCTGCCCAAGCTGTTCTTCAACGCCGATCCGGGGGTGATCCTCGTCGGCGAACAGCGCGAATTCTGCCGCCGCTGGCGCAACCAGACCGAGGTGACCGTCGATGGCCTGCACTTCCTCCAGGAGGACTCGGGCCCCGAGATCGGCGCCGCCATCGCGGCTTGGGCAAGACGCTGAACCGGCGGCATCCCGTCCATGATCGCGCCACCGGAATGCCAACTGCCGGAGCGATCACGACGGCGCCGTTCCGATGCGGAGAAGGCGATGCGAAGAAGATGGTGGGGCGGCGCGCTGCCGGCTTGTCTGGTGGCGAGCCGCGCGTCTGCCCTGGCGGCCGACGAGGCTGCATCGTCGGCGCGTCGCTGCGTCGCGATGTCCTTGGTCAGCGACAAGCTGTCGCTCGTCGAGAAGCTCGGCGGCAGCAGCGACCCGACCCAGAACCGCCCGCACACCAGCGAACTGCCGCTCGCCGGTTGCCCGCATGACCTCGTGGCATTGAAAGCGATCGCTGCATCGAGCGCCGCCGTCGACCCGTCGCCCGCATTTCCTTTCTTGCGGGAACGGAGCCGGAGTTCTATGCCGACCAGCAAGCCTGGTTCGAAGGCGACTCGGTGATACGGCCCCAACGCCTGCGCAAGGCCATCGCTGCGGAGACCGCGGATCGTCTGATGCTTCTGACAAAGTGGCGCGGCGACGCCGTCATCTCCGATGACAAGACCAGCGTCGGATCAGGCAAGCCTTCGGGGCTGGGCCTTTATCGCTACGCTCGCCGCGAAGGCCTGAGCCAAGGCCAGACGGACGTGCACGTCTTGTCCGCACCGTTCGTCTACACCCGGCTGTCGCTGATCGATCTGGCCGCGTCCAAGGTCATCCGCTCGAAGAGCGTGCAGGACGCCAGACCGTATCCGGCGACGGCCACGACCGAGCAGCAGATCGCCGGGATGCTGGAGCTTCTGACAGCCAGCACCGAGGCGGCAGTGGCAACTGTCTCCGCGCGTGACGGGTTGCTCCGGAGGAGCATGTCCGGATTCGGCAGCGCGCTTCGGAGAAGTCCAGCTGTCGTGTTCCGGCTGCAGCTTTCAAAGAATCGATTGCCTGAAAGCTTGACCGCTCAGTAAAGACTATTTACTATTCGCTTCGTCGCTCGAAAGAGCTGTCGACTCTGGCACCCCCGCAAGACCTCAAGGACACATCGTGAACTACCGGCATTTCATCCACAACGCGCTACCCGTTTCGGGACTGTGTGCGTTCGTGCGTGTCGCCGCGATGTCCCTGGTCGGGTTCGATCGCCGTGATCCGCATGCCCAGCATCTGCTTGCCTCGAAGCGACCCCAGGGGGATCGCCATGAGGAGTACCAGATGCATCCGGGAGAGGGAAGCGCGTAAGCGCGCATCCTCCAAGCTCTGACTTCAGGGGCCCGGATTCCGCAAGGATCCGGGCCCTTTCGCTTTTTCCGTCAACGTTTTCTGGCTCACGGCTGCTGGCCGTGATGAGGCCCGCCCCTGGCGTGCCCCGCTTGCAACGGCTGCCATCGCTCTTTCAAAACCAGCTGCAAGGCGCGCTCCGGCGCTGGCCGGAACGTCTCGCCTTGCCTCTCCACTTCGGGTGTGCCCATGCACTCCGTCGCCGCAAACCCCAAGGTGTGCGCGGCGTCGGGATGTGCGCGTGCCGGACCCGGTTCACGTGCAGCGAGACACCGCATCCGACGGGATGACTCGCGTATGGACACAGCCGAAGTGGAGATCTCAACAACAACGTCGTGTTCGTCCAGCAGGCCAAGGACGCCGGGCTTTCATCTCGGCAACGCGGGTTCGAATCCCGCACACGACGCCATCAACAGAGGTCCTCGAGCGCTGACGCATCGCGAGGACTGCAAACCGGCCGCAACGATTGGGCGGCGCCGGAACCCGTCACCGGAGCCTTCGTGCGTCTCTTCATTTGCCTCGTTAACTCAGTGGCCAGAGTGCCGGCCTGTCTAGTCGGAAGGCGCGGGTTCGAATCCCGCACGAGGCGCCAGACACGAGTCTCGTTAGCTCAGTTGGATCAGAGCGCCGGCCTACGAAGCCGGAGGTCGCACGTTCGAGTCGTGCACGAGACGCCATTTTCATCTCGACGTAGCCAAGCGGCCGAAGGCGTCTGGTTGCAACCCAGAAGGCGCAAGCCCGCGTCAGTTCGCTCGGTGCTTCGCACCGGATGCGGCTTGCTGCAGGCCGACAGGCCGAGGCGTCGCCGAGCAATCTGGCCGTCGAGTCCAGTTCTTCCCCGATAGCGCAGATGGCAGAGCGCCTGGCTGTTAACCAGGAGGTCCGTGGTTCGAAGCCACGTCGGGGAGCCAGTGTTCATCTCGGTGTGGCGCAGATGGCAGCGCGGATGCTTCGGGAGCATCAGGTCGCAGGTTCGAGACCTGCCGCCGAGACCAGCAAGACATGCGTGCGCTTGGGTGTGGCCGTAGCTCAATGGCAGAGCTTCGGAACAACGCGAACCTGCCCGACCAGGATCTGGCGTATTTCGAGGAAGGCGCGCAGTACTTCGGCGACTACGTGCGTGCTGTGAGCTGGGCCCAGAAGTTCGCGCAACGCAATCGCGAGGTGATGATGACCAACCTGATCGCGACCGTCCGCAAGGTGATCACCAAGCCGTTCGAGTCGCACGTCGAGGCCGTGAACTGCCACCACAACTACGTGCAGCAGGAGCGTCACTTCGGCGCGGACGTGTTCGTCACCCGCAAGGGCGCGGTGAGCGCGGCGAAGGGCCAGATGGGCATCATCCCGGGCAGCATGGGCGCGCGCAGCTACATCGTGCGCGGCCTCGGCAATCCGGAGAGCTTCGACAGCTGCAGCCACGGCGCGGGCCGCGTGATGAGCCGCACCAAGGCGAAGAAGCTGTTCACGGTGGATGACCAGATCAAGGCGACGGAGGGCGTCGAGTGCCGCAAGGACGCCGACGTGATCGACGAGATCCCGATGGCCTACAAGGACATCGACGCCGTGATGGCGGCGCAGCGTGACTTGGTCGAAGTGGTCCACACGCTCAAGCAGGTGGTTTGCGTCAAGGGGTGAGGGCCGTTGCCCTCTTCCCTGCAGAATGAAGAAAAGGAGAGAGGGCATGAACGACGACAAGACCGTGCGCAGCGCGCACCCCGTCTCGGACGAGATGCGCACGACCGTGCTCGAGAGCCTGACCGAGCTGGAGCGGCGCCACGAGGTGAGCGTGCTGTTCGCCTGCGAGTCGGGCAGCCGCGGCTGGGGCTTCGCCTCGCCGGACAGCGACTACGACGTGCGCTTCGTCTACGTCCACAAGCTGCCGTGGTACTTGACGGTGGAGCCCGGCCGCGACGTGGTCGAGCAGCCGATCAGCGGCGAGCTCGACGTGAGCGGCTGGGATCTGCGCAAGGCGCTGCAACTGCTGCGCGACTCCAATCCGACGCTGCTCGAGTGGCTGCGCTCGCCCATCGTCTATCGCGAGGAGGCGGCGTGGACGGCACGGCTGCGTGAGCTCGCCGAGCAAGGCTTTTCGGCGGTGCGGGGCTACCACCACTACGTCTCGATGGCGAAGAAGAACCTGCGCGAGCATCTGTACGGCGAGGTCGTGCGCTACAAGAAGTACCTCTACGTGCTGCGCCCGCTGCTGGCCGCGCGCTGGATCCGCGAGGGCCGCGGCGTGCCGCCGATGCGCTTCGCCGACCTGGTGGGGGCGAGCGCACTGGACGCCGCGCTCGTCGACGAGATCGACGCGTTGCTCGAGGTCAAGATGCGGGCCGGCGAATCCGCGACCAGTCCGCGCTGGAAGGGCATCCATGACTTCCTCGAGCGCGAGCTCGTCGTCGCGCAGGCGCATTCGTTCGCGAAGCAACCCAGGCCGGACACGGCGTCGCTCGACGCCTTCCTGCATGACGCCGTGCTGCACTTCGATGCACGGCAGGACAACTAGGACAACGAGGAATTCCATGGTCGAGATCGACGGTTCCGCCGGCGAGGGCGGCGGCCAGATCCTGCGCACGTCGCTGGCGCTGTCCATGTGCACGGGCCAGGCGTTCACGCTCGCGCGCATCCGCGCGGGGCGCGCGAAGCCGGCACCTGTGCGCATTAGATGGCGCAAGGAATGTTTGCGTATCGAGGCACCGTGGACTTCCGCTATGCAGCGGTTGCCGTCCTTGGCGAAATGCGCCGGCACTTCTGCTTGCGGTCAGACAGCAGACTTACCCGCTCGCGGGGATCAGGTCAACGCGACCAGAGCGGCGGCTCGACGGGAGCGTCGCACCCCCTGTCGCACAAATCGGCCTGCTATCGCGAGTTCACGCGCGAGGCCGCGCGCGAATGGCAATTCTGACCGGTCACCGTTCTTGCCCTGATCTCTCCTTCCATCCAACCGGGAGCTCTTCATGACCTCGTCCCATGCCGCCAAGCGGGTGCTGTTCGTCGGCCAGCAGCCCGAGACCGTCGATTTCTCGGATCCGGCGCTGCCGCCGGGATTCGACGCCGCAAAGATTCACGCCGGTATCGCGATCGGGATGCGCCAGATGACGGATCGAGGATGGTCGGCGGACCTGTGTCTCGTGGCGCCCGACGCGTCGGCAACGGAAGATGTCAAGCGACACCTCTCTGCGGTGGCCTACGATGTGGTCGTCATCGGCGGCGGCATCCGCATCCCGCCGAAGAGCCTGCAGTTGTTCGAGCGACTTGTGAACGCGGTCCACAGGGCAGCGCCGAACGCCGCCATCGCGTTCAATACGACGCCGCAGGACACGGCGGACGCGGCCGGGCGGTGGATCGCCGGCGAGTGAAGCCGCGGCAATCCGGCGCAGCGATCACACCATCCCGGGCAGTTCGTCATCTTGCATCCGCTGTCCCGGCCTGCACCGCGAGGATCAGCTCGTGGGCTGGCGCAAAGTTTCCGATGCCGCCTCGGCATCACCGTGCCCGATCTCCTGGACGATCAGGTCGATGAAGCTGCGCAGCTTCGTGGTCTGCCGGCGATCAGCTTGGAACAGCAAGTGCATCGGTCGCGACAGCGTGTCGAAGTCCGGCAGTATCCGCACCAGTCGCCCAGCCGACAGCGCGGATCGCGCGAGATCCTCGGCGATGAAGGCGATGCCGAAGCCGTCCAGCGCCGCGGCCAGAAGTGCATTGGCGTTGTTGACTCGCAGTCTGCCACTGGTCGGGATGGCGACCTCGCGGCCGTCACGCATGAACGTCCAATCGGTCGATGGCGAGCGGGCGCCGACGAATCCGAGGCACTCGTGAGCCTCGAGCTCCTCCAGATCGTGAGGAGTTCCCCGTTCGCTCAAGTACGCAGGCGAAGCGCAAGCGAGCAGGCAGAACGGGCGCAACGCGCGCGCGGCGAGCGAGGAGTCGGCCAGCGGCCCGGTGCGAAAGACGGCTTCGAAACCTTCTTCCACCAGGTCGACGAAGCGGTCGGTCAGGATGAGTTCGACGTCGACGCCCGGGTTCTCGCGCAGATACCTCGAGACCAGCGGCATCAACGTGTGCGTGCCGAACGAGACCGGGGCGTTGACACGCAAACGTCCGCGCGGCGTACCGGTGGCATCGCTGCCCGCCGCATCGGCCCAGTCGGCTTCCGCCAGCACCAGCTTGCAGCGCTCATAGTAGACCTTGCCGACCTCGGTAAGACTTTGGCGCCGCGTCGTCCGGTTCAGCAGTCGTGCTCCCAAGCGCGCCTCGAGATAGGCGACGTGCTTGGCGACCATCTGTGGCGACATCGCCAGCGCCGATGCCGCCGCGGCGAACGAGCCGAGGTCGGCGGCCCGCACGAAGGTGGCCATGCTGGCAAGGCGATCCATTCACCACCCCTGGTTGTGAGACTGATGCTCGAATGACTAATTATTGTTCAAAGGTCTATCAATAGACTAGACGCATCGACAGTTCGTCGAAGCAACGCAAGGAACAGAAATGAAGATCGGAATCATCGGTTCGGGCAACATCGGCGGCGCCCTGGCGCGCCGCTTCCGGACCGCGGGCCATGACGTGGCCATCGCCAACTCGCGCGGGCCTGCGACCCTGCAGGAATTCGCCCGCGAGATCGGTGCGCACCCCGTCACGATCGAAGAGGCCGTGCACGGGGCCGAACTCGTGGTCGTGGCCATTCCCATGGCGAAGGTCGCGTCCCTTCCTCCGCGGCTGTTCGCCGATGCGCCGCCTGGCCTGATCGTGGTCGATACGAGCAACTACTACCCGCGTGAGCGCGACGGGCGCATCGTCGACGTTGAAGCTGGGATGACCGAAAGCGGTTGGGTCCAGCAACGCATCGGACACCGCGTGGTGAAGGCGTTCAACTCGATCCTCGCCCAGCACCTGCTTGAGAAAGGGCGACCCGCGGGCTCGGCGGATCGGATCGCGCTCGCCATCGCGGGCGACGACGCCGGGCAGAAGTCAGTCGTTGCGCGCCTGCTCGACGCTATCGGGTTCGACGCCGTGGACGCGGGCACGATCGAGGAATCGTGGCGTCAGCAACCGGGCACTCCCGGCTACCTGCAGGATTTCGGCATCGACGGCGTCCGGGCGGCGTTGCAACAGGCTTTGCCGAAGCGCACGGCGCAATGGAGCGCAACGGATGCCAGCCCAGGAACCTTCGACGCGCCACGATGACCTGCCGCGCCGATCCCCCGCATCAAGCCCATGGAGGCACCATGAACGCTTCTCGCCTCGGAATTCTCGTCGCGCTCGCGCTGGCGACGTCTTCGACCCTGTCCGGAGCACAGGCCATTTCGGTCGAACCTCGTACCGCTACGGAACGCCTGAATCAAGCTGGCCAGCAAGGCGAGGCCCTGGCGCGCGGAGCCGGAACCTGGGATGTCACGTTCACAAACTGGGAGGCGCCGGGCGCCGAGCCCACGGTTGTCACCGGGCTGATCGCGGAGCGCAGGATGATCGGGCCGATGCTCGAAGAGATCCTGCGCCCCCTGCCGGAGGCCGGGGGCGCCCCGTTCGTCCGCGTCGACGACCTCACCTTCAATCGACTGGAAGGACGGTGGCAATACATGTCCATGGACAGCCGTGTTCCCTTCGGCCTGATGACCGCGGCCAGCATAGATTCGGATCCCGCGCAACGCGTCTTCGTCATCTTCACGCCCTTCGCCACGACAGGCAATGGCCCTGTTGCGACCGGCCAGATGTTCCGCATGGAGCAGGTGATCCAGCGCCAGGACGCCGACCATGAAACCAAGGATCAATACTTCACGCCGGCGGGCGGCGCACCGGTGAAGTGGCTCGCCAAGAGATACAGCTACACGCGCAGGCACTGATTGGTCTCGCCGCCAGGCAACTTCGGCTTGGTGGGTGGAAGCTGACGTGGTCTTGGTGTCGGTTCTCATTCAAGCCCGCATCTCCGCATTGAGTGGCGGATTCAACGGGTCGATGCAACACACTGAGAACTGCCTAGGCAGACGGAGTGTTGCAGATGAAGTACCGGACACGAACCCACTACACGGACAGCCAGAAGGCACTCATGTGGGAGCGCTGGAAA